>Ga0307934_1001276_pt1 | contig 15849 bp, 17 predicted proteins | sample OrgLakmetageno90_FD_201838 | JGI IMG/M metagenome (GOLD analysis project Ga0307934, IMG submission 201838) | Saline water microbial communities from Organic Lake, Antarctica - #90 | ecosystem: Environmental > Aquatic > Non-marine Saline and Alkaline > Saline | place: Antarctica: Organic Lake... | reverse complement strand
TCACGGATATACCTGTATGGGTGCGGCCCCTTGCCAAAATCTTGGAATCGATCGGGAGCCCTGTGCAAATAGCCGAGAATCCGAATGAGATTCTGCCGGACGGCTTGATCGTCAACCGAGTATCCACGCTACTTGCTAAACGTGACCCGTCGCGCGCTGCGAGGATTGCCGATGCCCTCCAAGCCTGGGAAGACGCGGGTAGGGTCGTGGTCAATGGAGTGCATTGCTTTGAGCTCGGCTGCAGTAAGCTGGCCCAGGCACGCCTTTTTGAGGATTGCGGCGTGCTCACTCCCCAAACCTTGCCAGCTATTTCTGGTGGTCGCGCCTTACCTGGCCGACCCGTCCTTTTAAAACCACCCGCAGGCGGTTTTGGGAAAGGCATTCAGAGGCTTGCAGACAACGAACTTGCGCCAAATGACCTATTTGACTCGGGCGCAGGCTGGATCGAACAAGCAATGCTGACCGCCGCGGACGGCTGTGTGCATCGGATCGAAATCCTCGGCCCTGGAATCCTTTACGAAGCCAGTTCACCGATCCAACCCGACCAGTTCAACTACTGTCTTGCCCACCCGGAGTCGGATGTCCTCCTGCGGCCCGCCCGGGAAATCAACCCAAACATCGCAGAGGCGATCCGGAAGATTTCGCAGGCTGCGAAAATGGAACTCGGCGCCCTCGAGTATCTACTCAATGAAGACGGCGCCCCTGTTTTTATCGATCTGAACCCTGTTTCGAGCCTCCACTCCGGAGCGGCCACCGTTCACGGCTGCGACCCTCTCGAGACTACTGCCGCCTACTTAATGCGTCGGTCTACTGCGTATACGTAATTCATTTGGCCACAAAGAGGCACAAAAATTCACAAAAAAGGTAAATAATTACACAGGGTATTTATTATCTTTGAGTAATGCTACACTTCACCGAGGCCTTCAAGGTCGGCTAGATCGCGCAATCGTCCGCTGGCTCGTTTGTTTGCAATGAGATCCTCATATCCAATAAAAGGAACTTCTATGCCGTCAGCCTCGATCGTTACGCGGTTTGGATAGCTGGCGGTGAAATTGATTCCACTGGCCCCTGTGATTATTTCGATTCGAAGTGGAGGGTTTCCCATTCTAAAGGCATTTCCGTGCACTTTGAAGAAATCGTGATCAATCCCGTCAGGCACTCCAAAAGCATTTAACGCTGCCAGCAAATGCTGGATATTTGCATCGGATTGACCAATCCATATGTCCATATCTCCAGTGGCTCGAATATAGCCGTGCACCCCGAGTGCCCAACCACCAACAATCAAATATTCAACTGTGTGCTCGTTTAAGAGACACAACAGATCTTTGAAGTCTTCCGGTAGCTGCGGCATTACCCCAAAATGCGATGCGTAGTTTCTGAACGCAAGCCAGCCTTTCTACAGGACTCAATTTCAAGCAATCTTCCCGATAGTCTTTACCCGACTCAGATTGTTTGCCGTAGCTGAATTCAACTGGTGGTTTCATATTGGCTAACTTGGACTATCCTGGGGGTTTGTCTATTCTGAATGATCGTGCTTAAAGGATTCAGTTGGCCTGGATAAAGAATTACTCAGGAGATTTAATTTGTTAGTTTGAACCACACGGAGCGCGATAGCGTGGAGATGGTGCGCACGAGTATGCGTGCCGGGTAATTGATTTGGCCACGAAGAGGCACGAATATTCACAAAAAGGTAAATAATTACATAGGTTATCTATTTTAGTTTTAACCACAGAAAACACAAAACACACAAAAAAACTGAACACAGATTTCAACACTTACGATACCACTTTTTTCGTGCTTTCTTGTGCATTTTTGTGGCTAAGATCTGGGTGATCCTTTTCTGGTATTCATTGTTTCGGGAGGGACAGCGTCCACGCTGTCTGTGGTTCTTATGGCCACGAAGAGGCACAAAAATCCACAAAAAACTGACCAGATGTCCTAACCCTCAAAATTACCGATTCTTCGTGCCTTTTTGTAGCTAAAATCTGGGTGATCCTTTCTGGTATTCATTGTCTTGTGAGGAACAGCGTCCCCGCTGTTTATGGTTTTTTGGCTATGCAGCAGCACAAATAATTACACAGGGTATTTATTGTTTGCGGCTTCATCTGGACAGTGGTCGGGGTTGATCTATAAATAACCCATGACCTCCTTAAGCCAGCATCGCATCCTCTTTTTTACCGGAGATATTTATGAAGACCTCGAGCTTTGGTATCCGCTTTACCGCTTACAGGAGGCAGGTGCCTCGACGGTTGTGGCCGGCGAGACGCTGGGGCCCTTTGCGGGTAAACATGGGTATCCTTCAAGTGCCGATGTATTGATTGATGATATCGACGCTGCTGAGTTCACTGCCCTGATCATTCCCGGGGGATTTATGCCCGACAAGCTACGACGTAATCCGAAAGTGCTCGAACTGACCCAAGCGTTTGATGCCGCCGAAAAAATGATCGGTATGATCTGCCACGCGGGTTGGATCCCGATTTCTGCGGGTGTTATGAAAGGGCGCACGGTCACGAGCACGCCGGGCATCCGCGATGATTTGGTCAATGCCGGGGCGACTTGGTTGGACGAAGCTGTCGTGCAAGACGGGCATTGGATTTCAGCCCGCCGCCCGCCGGACCTCCCAGCATTTGGCGCGGCTATAGTGGATTACCTAGAGGCAAATCCGCCTGTTAGCTAAACCCATTGTGGCCACGAAGCGGCACGAAAATTCACAAAAACTGATCAGCGATTTCAACACTCGCGATACCATTCCTTTTCGTGCTTTCCTGTGCCTTTTAGTGGCTAAAATCATGCTACATTTAATTTAAACGTTTGACCCGAATGGCGCTCCGAATAGCGCTAACTTAAGAAGTTTAAGCTATGACGAGCGACTATGGTAGGAAGATCTTCCTGCGGACTGACCGCGTTATGTAGCCCGCAGCTTTAGCAAGGGTTTAGTTTGCTTGGGTGCACGACGCAAATATGCTTGCTGAAGCTGCGCACTACGTAAAAAATCCTTAAGTTAGGGCCATTCACGTTTGACCCGCTGGACACCAAAGAGCTCCGCTAAAGCCTTTTGCGTCATCCATAAATGCTTGTAGCAAAAACACATCTTGACCCTATCAGAACTAAGAGAAAATCAAGTTTATTCATTAGTTTCATACCCTGATGAACGATAGTATAGTATCAAGTGTAGTATTCTTCCCGCGTTGACTCTCGATGAGTTCGAGGGGGAAGAGCTTCGGGCATGCTTGCTTGAGTTTTGCAGTGTATTCGGATTGGCGGTCTGTTTTAAGATAGGTTATCTGGAAATGCTGCTTCAGTTTGATTGCGTTATTTCGTTTGTTTTTCGGGACCGAACTTTCTAAAATCTCTAAAAAGAGCCCTTCGAGGCACACTGGATTTGATTGTATCACGGTTACATTTCTCTTTTGTAAAGTCGTTTGGAGTTTGCTGCTGAGTTCGATATCTGAATCCAATAAGAGTAAGGCCCCGTCTTGTTGTTTGAGGTCCAGATGGTTGCGAATCAAGCGATCTGCAACGCATTGGGGGGAGCCTCCTTTTCCGAAGTAGGTGTTGATCTTTGTTTGAGGTAGTTTATCTCGATAGAGTGAATAGAGATGACTGAGGAAGATGGCCTCGGTCTTGCCCTCGCCAAAAAGTATTAAGCTCTTTTTTATCTGCCGCATACTTTTAGATTAGGTCGGGCGATGGCACGGCTCCATAGCGTCCGGCATTGTAATTGGCGAAATAATTGTCTTCGCGACGCACACCTTTGACGTCGGCTAGCCGGTAGGCATGGCTTACGCAGTTGGCATCTTTTTCGACGAGCACGATTTGCTCTTTGGAGAGTGTGTTGAGTATTTCTACGTGATGACAGGTGAATAGAAGCTGGGCTCGCTTAGGATTAATTTCAGGATCTGAAAATAGGTCGAGTATGAGAGGGATGAGATGCGGGTGTAAGTCGGACTCCATCTCATCAATCACAGCAACACCGCCGTCCATCAGCACGGGTAGAAAAGAGCGGAGCAGGAGAAAAAGACGTTTTGTGCCGGCTGATTCCATCGCCATCGACATTTCAAATTGTTGGCCTTCAGAATGATGGACGACGAAAGGAAAGGGCGTCTTGATGGGCTCACCCGTTTTAGCATCTGGAATGTCCAGGGTGTGTATTTCGAGGCCTTCGATACCGAGGTCAGCCCGTTTGAGGCGCTCTTCGACATCGTCTTTAAAATGAGGGTTTTGTTCTAAGTAGCGGGCGCAATCCTTAAGTGCTTCAAAAATATTGGCGCTAAAGTTATCGTCTTTACCGAGGCGATTCACATTTGTTTCTATGCGACCTAGGGCTTGATTGATTTTTTTGAATTCGCTGCGCCCGGTGACGAGCCCGGCAGCGATCATGGAAGCGTTGGGACGGTCTTTCAGTAACTGTCGCAATGCGGCTAGGTCGGTAAATGCGTCTGGCTGATTGAGCACGATGCCTTTCTCACCTTGCTCGCGGTGCAGTAAGGTGCGGAAGGCCCCTGTTTTTGGGTGCCGCCTGAGTAAGCGTTCTTCGTGAATCTTATGCTGACACACGGCGATTTCGTAGCGGTAAGTCTCCGAGGTGCTTTCAAACTCAAGTTTTAAAATGGAAGGCGAAGTTTCTTGCCCCATGAAGCCATCGATGGGGATGGCTTCGTTGGCATCTTGGTCTCGGTAGGATCCGCGCAAGAGGAAATTTAAGAAGGCGAGGCCTTTGAGCAGGTTTGTTTTACCTGAGGCATTGGCCCCGAAGATGCCAGCGAGCACAGTGACCTGATCACCCTCTATGGATAGAGCAAACGAGTCATCGGTCGGTGTTTTGATGCCAGTTGTCAGGTCGAGCAAGGTGTGTCCGCGAAACGAACAGAAGTTTTCAAATTCGAATTTACGTAGCATGATTTGTATGAGGTTTGCCTATAATATACTTAAAATTGCAGAAAATTCCGCAATTTATAATAAATTCTAGGAATTATCATGAGTGTGCAAGCTTTGAATTGTTTGTGCCTACACCTAGGCCACGGGTATTTGGATCGAATAATCGATGAAGTTGATCGCAGAGTCCTGCCCATTGCGCGTCGGATGGGTACAGCGCATCGTCTGCAACTTCTCCTTTTTCATGACGCTTTTAGCGTGCATTGCGGAGTCTGGGATAAATTGTTGCATATGGATGTTTTCTATCTGCCCGTCCGCTCCCGGACCAGTGCTCGAATCTTTAAATAAATCTCGTCGAACCACAACTCATCACAGACCGCTTCCTCCTCATCCCAGTCGGCTTGTCTGCCATGCCCGATCTTGAAAGCGGCGCTGTGGCATTCGACATCCATATCGATGGAATCGAAATGCGGCTTATATTTAATGGTGTTCGCGACTAGCCATAGATTTACCTCACTTTGCTCGGTATTGAGGATGTGCTTTTATTTTCTTCTTGCCGGGCGGGTAGGGATCCGGTCTCAGAGAGGTGTGCAACTGGATTATCGAAGTATCACCCGACAGGATTTTATGGCATTCTTTCGCGATGACGAAATGTTGAATGCTTTGACCGCCGACGACCGCGTGGAGATCTTTCAACAGGTCTTAACCGGTAGTTCTGATATCAGCAAAGTCTTGCTGGATGACTTGATCGGCAGCTATAGCGTGGATCATCTGAAAGTCATGGAAATCGAGCCCGGTCTGGATTCCAAGTTTGATTTGCTCCGCAGTGTTCGCCTTGAATCCGCCTCATTACTTAGCAAGTCTGGCTTTGAATATGGTCTCTGCCTAGAATGGTTAAAAGATTTTGGCGATTTTGATTTAGTGCAAGTCTTGGAAGCATTGGTTCGAGTGTATTTACTCCCCATATTACACGAGTCAGTTGAGTTGTGCAGCTTGCATTGTGCAGTCAATCCAGTGCGTGCTCTCAAAATCAATGGCCTACACGTATCCGACTACTGGGATCATCCCCAGAGCCTGACAAATTTGCTCACGCCCCGAGACGTTCTTGTGACTGGCGATCAAGCACTCACTGTGGCTACCCTAATCCGCGACGCAAAGCAGATTCTAGGGAAGGTTTAAAAATCGCCAATTTTGCTTTCGACACTTCTACGAGAGATCGCATTTTGGTGATATATGGTGGGCCGTAATAATTGGAGTCGTGAAGAGCATTTGATTGCTTTCAACCTCTACTGTCAGATCCCGTTTGGACGTATTCATAAAACCAACCCTAGGGTGATAGCTTTATCAGAAATCCTGGGGCGCACTCCCAGTTCAGTTGTTTTTTAAATTGGGTAACTTCGGGCGCCTCGATCCCGCCTTGCAAGCGCGTGGGGTAAAGGGGCTTTCGCATGGTGCCAAAGGGGAAGTTGAGATTTGGGAGTCGTTTGCGGATAACCCGGAACAGTTGGCCTATGAGTCGGAGTTGCTCATGGCACAGATGGAGGCACGACCCGTGATTGAGGATTCAAGTTTGGCTGAAGATACGCTTGCAGTTGGTCTTGATCGCGAAGCAAGTGTTAAGCTGCGGGTGAATCAAAACTTCTTTCGTAAGCGGGTTTTGGCTGCCTACGATAACCGTTGCTGTGTGACAGGAATCGAAACCTCAGAGCTTTTGATCGCGAGTCATATCATCCCATGGTCGGAGGATGTGCCGAATCGGCTCAATCTGCGCAATGGACTTTGTTTGAATGCTCTACATGATAAAGCATTTGACCGTGGCTTAATGTGGATCGATCCCGATTTATCGATTCGCCTCTCAGGTCGATTACATGCTGATGCGAGTGGGCATGACTCTTCGGGAATGAGATGGCTACTCGGATTTGAAGGACAACGCCTTCGCCTGACTAAAAAATTCAGTCCCGACATGGATTTACTTGATCGCCACGCCACTAAGGCGCGCATGTTGTCGTGAGCCTAGCAAACTTACAGCGTGGGTGGTCTGGAAGTTGTTGAAGTATATGATTAATACCATCGTCTGACTTTATCTGGCAAAACGGTAGGTTCGCCTGCCTCAGGCGTCCGCGATATACCAACGGCTCTCGGACGTCTGAGGGCAGACGTCCCTACCAAATGCACAAATATTATTACCAGATTTAGTCACGCGTTGGTATAAGACTACCGTGGGCCAGAGTGCTTAAGTCTACCGGGACATCTTGGAAAACTAGAACAGCCCCAGAAAGATTTAAAGTCACAGCCATCCCATAGGGATGTGCTAAAAAGTTAAAAAAGTGGTTGGCTTCGGCTGGCTTCCGACCAAGGAAACCAGTTGATGAAAAAACCAAAACCAACCAAGCACAGTTCTGTCGTCTTCAATCAGCTTTGCAAGCTCATCCCGGTGGGGATGGTTCGTGATTTAGCCACTGAGTATGGGGTCGATAAAAAGTGTCGGACATTTTCGGCGTGGAGTCATGTGGTGTGCCTGCTCTATGCTCAACTCACACATTCAGTCGGGCTCAACGATGTGTGCGATGCACTGCGTCATCATGGCTCAAAATTATTGGCAATTCGTGGAGCCACTCCTCCGAGTCGTAATGGACTGTCGAACGCCAATAAGACTCGTGAGTCGGATATGATGGAAGCGCTGTTTTGGAGAATGCTTGATCATTTACAGAACCAGTTCCCCGGCTTTGGACCTGCGGGGCGTTACAAAGGACTTCCGCATCGATTCAAAAAGGCGGTCTACAGTATCGATTCCTCGACCATTGCATTGGTGGCCAATTGCATGGACTGGGCGAAGCACCGAAGACGGAAAGCTGCAGCCAAATTACATTTGCGACTGAACCTACAAACTTTCCTGCCGAGCTTTGCCGTTATCGAAGAAGGCTCGCACCACGACAGTAGCCGCATGGTCGCCTTGTGTGCAGGTTTGCAGGCGGGTGAGATTGCAATCTTCGACAAAGCCTACGTGCACTTTCAGCACCTGTTCTCATTGACTGAGCTCAGCATTTTTTGGGTCACACGCGCCAAAGACAATATGCAATATCATGTCTGCAAAAAACGTAAAGTCACAGGCAACATCTTGCGCGACGATGAGATCACTCTCAAAACCAAGAAGTCAAAAGGTCATTATCCCAAACGCATGCGCCGCATCGCCGCTCTGGTTGAAGTCGATGGTAAGATGATCGAGATGGTTTTCATCACCAACAACATGGATTGGGCTCCTTCGAGCGTGTGCGATTTGTATCAAGCTCGATGGGCGATTGAAGTGTTCTTCAAACAGATTAAACAAACGCTTCAAATCTGTGATTTCCTCGGGCACTCCAAACAAGCCATTCGCTGGCAGCTTTGGTCGGCCTTGCTTTTGTATGTGCTGCTGCGTTTTCAAGCGTGGAACTCTGACTGGCCGCATAGCTTTGCTCGCTTGTTTACCATGATCCGAGGCGTCATTTGGGATCGATTCAACCTGGGCGATACGCTCCGATTCTATGGGACAGCAGGTGACAAGTGGCGAATGTGTATCCAGCCGAAAACCGCATATTTACCGGGGTTTGCACCCTGAACCGGTGGGACAGCATAAGAACGAACTCGAAGTAAATCGCTTGTTTTCAATTCTGACAGTCTTCAACCTATACCATCCGAGATCCGCATACACTCAGAATTGCCTCCCTGCGAAGGCCGCTATGGGATGACTGTGATTTAAAGTCACCAGTTCTCCAGATCATTTTGGATTCACATTTCGGGCAGTGATGACTTTCACCATTCAAAATAACGTGTAATTGTTCGTCTGAAAGTCCTTTGCACGCACGCTCCGAAAGTTTGATTCCATCAACCATACCGATACCGTGCTTTTCGGCAAACTTGAGTGCGGGTTGCGTTGCTTCGCCGGAAAAGAAAATGGCGCCCTTGTTGACGCCAAAATCAAACATGCTGCCGAGTAGTTCTCGAATGGTGGGTTCACGGACTTTCCATGTTTTCCAATGCTTACACTGAATCAGTGTTTTTGTTTGGTTCTTCTGCGCGATTATGTCGACGCCTCCATCCGCAGTAGCGCCACCTTTACGGGAAACGGTGAAGCCTTCTGCATCTAGTATCGCCGAGCAAAACTTCTCAAATTGATACCAGTCGATGTTAGTGAGCTTTTCTTTAATTATATCATCAGTCCAAACAAAGGGTATCTCATTGCCGGGAATATAATCTGAGGGAGCCCATTGCGGCACTGATTTACTAATGTGAGACCAATCGGTTTTTCGGATGATATAAATGATGCCAACGATAGCGCCAAGAGCTATTGCCGATAAGAAAGCTAATTGTAGAAATCCTACAAATAATACTTTAAAGCGTTCGGCAAAGCCTTGGAAACCACCAGTTGCTAAGGCGACTAGTATGATTAGGCCGACTCCTCCCTTGAGGAATAGTTCGATGAGTGCTTCATCCTTACTCTGTCTTCTTCGAGCCATTACTGAATGCTCCTTAAGCTAGTAGACGATCACAACGCCAGCGCAGTGCCGACTCGTCCGGGTAAAATTGCTTTTCCTTTGGTAGGAGAATTTCGAGCCCATCGATTTCAAGGAGCTTGGCTTCGCCGTCGCGGCGGCGGTCGAGCCGGGTGGAGACACGCCATTTGTTGTCGGGGCAAGGAGCGATCAGGTGGCGGTCCATCGCGTAATGGTGATTGCGGCACAGTGCCATCCCATTCCTTGGGTTGTCGTCATGCGTGACCGCGTAGGGGACCAAGTGGGCGGCTTCAACGAGTGTGATTTGATCCAAATAGATTCGGAGTCCGCAAGCGGCGCAGCGGTGGTCGTAGACCTCGGTAATGATCTTGCGGAAGCCACCGTCGCGGCCCGGCACTTTGGGATCTTCGGCAACTGCGGGTTCCTTCGACTGTGTATTCTCGCGGCAGACCGACCGGATGGCGTCCCGATGCTTCGCGAAATACCGGCTGATGATGGCTTCCCGCATTAGTTCGCGATCCAGAGGGTTGATCATGAGGGCGAAAAGCTCGGTTTCGATAACTGCGTGTTGAACGAGTTCCTGAAGTCTTCCCCAGCTTAGCGATGCATCTGGCTTCTTCGGATATAGGGACCAAAAGGCTTCTCCGCTCAAATGGTAGAAGGGTAGTTCCGGAGAGCATTGATCGTTCCCTTGTTTAACGATTTCAAAGTAGGTCCGGAACAAGGACCGCAAGCGATCACTCGGTGGGATTTGATTCGATCTGATTTCGCCCAGTTCAACCAGGTCCATGATCGCCAACAAAAGCACTGGCTTGTGCGGCTTTTCGTGTCCATTCGAACGCCCGCGTCTTAGGGAGTAGAGTAGGATGACTGCGTCTTCGAGGGTCATGTTATGCGTAGTCTTAATTCAGTCCGAGAATTAGCGATATAAAACAAACGATAATCCGATTTTCAGATGCCAGTGAATAAGCGAAAGATCCTTCCCTCCGTTCTAGGGTCGCTTTCGCGACGATGCAATATATCGGGAAGCTTACAATCTACGGGATTCCCAGCCTGAGCTGTCAAGGTGAGCAAAACGACCGAAGTCTTTCGGTAACTCGTCCGTCGCTTCGTAGAGCGGGGCTCCACAAAATGGGCAATGGGATACTTCGAGTGAAGTCGTCCAGATGGTTTCACCGATTTCTTCAAGGATGTGGTTCGCCTCAAGGTCTGCTTCAGTGGCTTCCCGCTCTATGTTCAAACGCCATGTCGGTGTTTCACGTAAAAACGTTGAATACGTATCTCGATAGAGCCGGACGCCTGCCTTCGGCATTTTTCCGCAAGTGTGGTGAGCGTGTGATGGATTATCTTTCATGGAATGTTGTTTGACTCTCTAGATTAAAATACCTGGCTAAATAATCGTTATGTAAAATCAACAAACTCTGAGTGTGCGATTGTTCAAAGTGGATATTGTCTATTTGTTGATGCGATTTGTGGCGGGGCCACACCGATTGAGCGGGATGGTGAAGGGAACTGGGTTCTCTATCCAACCAAACAAGCAGCTGAAGCCGAGATTATTGATATTTTCGAGCAACGCATTGCCGAATACAAGGAGGGCGAACGCTCTTTCCAAGAAGCGCTTGTTGCTGAGTTCTACGTGATGGGGGTGTCTGTCAGACCAGATGGGGTCGTGGTCGATGAAGCGGGACGAATGTTTGATTCCGATGAGCGCGACTAGAAGGAGCCTTTACCTCGATGATGTTCGATGTATTGGAGCTTTGGCTGAAAGCGCGAAGGAAGAGTTATATTTAAGCCTTCCTTGGCTCGGAAATGAGTCTGCACGCTGTCGCTGGTGTAGTGCTCTCTGATCTCTTTCGAGAGGATGATTCGGTAATTGTCGTCTAGGCTGATGAGGTGCTTGTCGAAAGCGGCGTCGTAGGTGGCGGAGAGACAGAGCCCGTTTTGTTGGTCCATTCGGATCTTTCTACCTTTAGGCTCGGCCCAGCCGATGATGTGACTCGCTCGATTTATGGTCGTGATGTCTAGGCCAGTGATGCAGCAGCGGTTGTTGTAGTTACGAAGGATCATTTCACGGAAGGCACCTTGTCCAACTCGGGTTTTACATTCTCGGATACGATCTTTGCCATCTTGGGACTTTGGGTCGTGGACTAAGCTATCCGGGTAGTCGGGCTCGAAGTTAAGTTTTTGCGCGAGTTCGTTTGCATCGCCTTCGTGCGAATCAATTAGCTTCAGAATCTTTTGCGTGTGCTGGTATTGGGGTATGAATTCTAAAAGCTGTGCAAGCGCAGCCGAGCAGTGACCACCGCTCAAGTAGCTGGGCCGGATGTCATCATTAACCCATGGGCTTTTATCACCTTTGCGTTGCTCGTGAAGGACCCATTGTCGTAATTGCTGAAGGCGCTCAACGGACTGAACGGACCAAATGTTTAAGCAGTCACTGAACTCGTAGGGTTCAATTTGGAGCATCTGCTCTAGCAACTCGATTGCCTTTAGGTAGGAGCTCGCCTTGCCGCTCCCGTCAGTATTAGTCTCGTAGAGATGTCTTTCGAAGGCCTCTTCCATTTTCGGCATGGTCGAGTAATCCGCTTCCTCCTTAGCAAATTTCGGGAACTCGCCATCGATCCACGCGGTCAATTGACGGTCTACATATTGATAAAATTCTCTCGCTTGATTCAGTCGGGCTTCGGGATTTAAAGAAGCATCATCATTGAGTCGGCAAATGGTGGCACCGCTACTGACGAGGACTGAAGATGGAATCGCAGGCTGTTCAATACATCCGCGTAGACTACTGGCTAACCTCTCACGAAAGGATACGTCACCATAGACGACTTCCAAGCCGCATCGGACCTTCCCGGAAGCTTCGGGTGTCGTGAACAACTGAAGCTGTGCATTTTGAGCAGTTGGAAGTGTCTGAATCGATTTAGTGATGTCCAACCTTACAGGACTGCCTAGCGATAGATCCCATTGACTTGATACTGCGACTTGGCCCAATGTTTTTGTTATTTCGTCTATCATGGGAGTTTAATTCTTTAGGAGGCGGACTTCAGGAGTATTTCTTTACGGTGATAATCGAGGAAATGCTTTTGGTCGGTATTGAAATGGCCTACGTTGATTACCTTGTCGGTATCAATTCCCATGCGCTTGATAGATACTTTGTCAGCTACAGGAGATTTGATGAGCTCACCGCTATTATCGAAGGAGATGAAGCCACGGTCGAAAAGGTGATCGATGCTGGGTGTAAGCATTAGTCCGTTGCCTGCTGAGAGTCGTTCTTCGTTATTTGATTCACGCCACGGCTTAATGTGGCTAGCGATTAAATATGTTGGATTGTCTACTTGAGTTAACCTGCAAGCGCGTTCGTAGCGGTTAACGTTACGTTTGAAGGCGCCTTGCCCGACTCGGGCTTGAACTAAAGCGGTGCGTGTCGTCTCAGAGATTCCGGCCGTGATCTTAATTTGCTCTTGTTGTTGATCTTCCCAGTTTTGAATTGCGGGAAGCTCCATCTCGATGAGCAGCTCAGCAGATTCTACAAGTGAACTATTCAGCATTAGACAAAGTTTCGGATCAGCGAGTTCAGCTAGAAGCATTGCCAGCTCACGATCAATTTTAGAAAAGTAAGCGCCCTGGTTGCCGAAGCCGTTGGCTTTGATTGGTGCATATCTTGACGGTAGAAGTGGGGCGATTAACTTTGCGTGCTCAGACGTGCGTAAAGGTGTTTGAAATGCCTGAAAATTCACATCAGCACGCCAGCCTTTCAAGTCCCAGGCGTCCCCGACTTGCCCAAATTCATTAGGTCGTGGGCAGGAATAACAATGAGTGGTCGCGAAGCCAGAGCCTTGAAGTGCTGCATTAGCGTAGGAGAAGACCAAGTCGCCGGGTTTTACTTCTCGGACGGTTTCGTAAAAGTGATGAAGTTGGCCATCCTTCCTCAGCTTAGGGCACCAAACATACTTCCCGCCAAATTCTTGGCGAAAGGTCTGCTTATGATTTACCCACCAGTAGTTCATTTAGTTTTGAATCTTAGTTTCCTAGATCTCCATGTCTTGTGATTCGATTAGCTAGAAAGGGAGAAACGATCTGAGCTCCAGCCGTGAGAGCATGCTCTTTGTATATCTTGATGAGTTAGCTTATCACTACGAACAGGGACTCTATGTTGAAGGTGAAGTTTAAACCCATAATCTAGTAGGTTTCGAGTCGAGTCTTGTATGTCCGAGCACAAGGGTGGGAAATTTTTTTGATTTCCACCGCGCAATTCATGGCAATACCCGAAAAGGGCAGCTATTAATTCTAACAGGTAATAGTCAATCCCAACCGCTTCACAGCGAGTGTCTTCTAAGAATTCTAATATATCCGATTGGTATAATGCAGTTTGCCAGAAAGGGTGTTCTGTTTCGTGTGGTGCCCAATAATCCCATTCTAAGTCTACATGTTTGGCATATTCTGTAATACATTGAATAACTACGAAAAATTTCTGGCGAACATAGCCGTCATTATCTTTGAAATGTAATATGCACCTAAGTAAATGATCTAAAGCTCTTAATAATTGTTTATTTCCACTCAGTGTGAGAAGGTTTTGACCATGCAAGAAACGTTGCATGGCTTCGAAGTAGCGATGTGTGTCTTTAATACTTAATGAATCGACCAACTTGTGGAGTAAGGGAGCTGCGTCGTTCAAGTCTCGATATAGTAAATCGACAGTGTATTCAGCATCACTCATATTATTAACTGGTATATCTGCCACTGAAGCCCATCGGCCGTTAATACAGCGTTTCACTAACCATACAGAGCCGTTAGTGTAGATTGCATAATCCGCTTTGATCTGCGGGGCATTTGCATAGCTAATCGCTTGTTCAACTCCAGATGCGTGCTGTTTGAAGTCCAGTTTTTTGCATTCAATGACAATGAACGGTTTGCCGCTACGGTTGATCAGAATATCTATTCGATACTTTTTTGAACCTACCTTTACCGGGTGCTCAAAAGTTAAATCTGTAATGCTATATCCGTAGGCTCTCAGCAGTTCGTGCACGCACCACTGTCGAACTCTCTCTTCTGGTTTGATCGAATCAACAGTTTTAGGCTTTTCAAAGAGGAATGCCGTCAAGGGCACGTCGTAGAATTCTTTTCTTAGCATACTTACTCCTCAAAGTAATCCGAATCGAGTCGCTTCAGCTCGACTGTTCGGACGGTCGATACACCGATGTTGTGTTCGATCATGAGCGCAGAGAGGCGAGGACCGTCGATAAGGATTACTTTCTGTGATATGCTTTCCGCGTAATCGATTGCAGTCTGTTTGAAGCCGCTGGTCGTGATAAAGACGCCTTTGTTGGCCTGTTTCCCCGCTAAAGCGCCAACGAAGCTTTGAATCTCTTTTCGACCAATCGTTGATTCCCTCTGGTAGCGCTTGGCCTGAATATAGATTACATCGAGACCTAGACGGTCTTCGTTGATAATACCGTCAATTCCCTCGTCGTTCGATTTTTTGGTGACTTGGGCGGCTTCACTGCGGGATCCGCCGTAACCCATTGCGAAGAGGAGATCCACCACCAGTTGTTCGAACTTGTAGGGGTCCATCGCGAACATTGCTTCAATCAATTCTTCCGCTAGTGATCGATGGAGTTTGCTATAGGCAGCGTCGATCAGGTCGTCGGGAGTGCTCTGGGCTAGGCTGTTGTCAGGCTTAGGCGCGTCTGCTTTAGAGTTTTGCTTCTTACGGCTCGCTGCTTCCCAAGCTTCCTCGTAGCCTTCCAGGTTTTTAAGATCTTGATCGGTAATAGGGCCGTTGTGGGCTTTTAGGTAATCGCGTCCTTTATTGGTAATTTGGTAGGTGAATTTTTCTGTTGGGTGCTTATCGACGAACTTGGCTTTCACCAGTGAGCTCATCGCCCAACCGGCGCGGTTTTGAATATGAGGCTGCCCGCTTTTAGTTCTAGAGCCACGGACCTCCTCGGAGAAATTGTATTTGTCCGCAATCTTTTGCACCGCTGTCCGACGCATGATCGGGCCTTCTGCGGCAAGTTCAAGTAATGGACTTAGGAATTCATCCCAAGTCGGGACTTCAGTTGGATTGTTTTGCATGATGTTGGCGTTTTGATAAAATTAAGTTTTCGTTCCTGATAAAAAGTCAGGCGGGAGTTCTTTCATGATTTCGGCACTAACAGTTTTTGCTTCACTGTAGCTGACAAAAGAATCACCGACATGCGTCACTATCTCTTTAGTTAGTTCCGGGACAAAGTCGGCAATTGCTTCAATCATATCAATGAATTTCCTGTTTGATCCGGGATTATTGTATATGTCGATCAACTTGATAGCTAATAAGAACTGAAGCCAACCAGGAAGCTTTGTTAGTCCAGCTAGAGCATTTTGTCATTTTGCGGGTTAAAGTGCACCACGATTTTGCGGGTTAAAATACACCACTCTGGTAGGATGTTTTTCATGGTTTAGGTTTTAATTTATGTCGAGAGCGTAATGAGCTCTGCTTTTT
>Ga0307934_1001275_pt1 | contig 15850 bp, 11 predicted proteins | sample OrgLakmetageno90_FD_201838 | JGI IMG/M metagenome (GOLD analysis project Ga0307934, IMG submission 201838) | Saline water microbial communities from Organic Lake, Antarctica - #90 | ecosystem: Environmental > Aquatic > Non-marine Saline and Alkaline > Saline | place: Antarctica: Organic Lake... | reverse complement strand
CCGATAAAGTTGTCACAACGCTTAATAAAGCCGCTGACGGCAAATTGCTGGTCACGCATGTTGAGAAAAAACAACGCAAACGTAATCCCGCCGCGCCTTTCACCACGTCTACTTTACAACAGGAAGCTTCACGTAAGCTTGGTTTTGGTGCTCAACGCACTATGAGTGTCGCCCAGCAGCTTTATGAAGGTGTTGATACCGGCGAAGGTGCAGTGGGTTTAATTACCTACATGCGTACCGACTCGGTGACGCTGGCCAACGATGCTATCAGTGAGATTCGCGAATTTATTGCTGAGCGTTACGGTAATAAGGCGGTGCCCAGCAAACCGCAACAATACAAAACCAAGTCAAAAAATGCTCAGGAAGCGCATGAGGCGATTCGACCCACCTCAGTGTTGCGTACCCCGGAAGAGATGAAAGCGTATTTATCAGGCGATCAGTTGAAATTGTATACGCTGGTCTGGCAACGGGCGCTGGCCAGTCAGATGGTGCACGCTACTTTAGATACCGTTGCCGTCGATTTGGGGTGTGGCAAAGGCAATACTTTCCGTGCCAATGGCTCAACGGTGGTTAATCCCGGTTTTATGAGCGTTTATCTGGAAGGGCGAGACGACAGTAAAGCCGATAAAGACGAAAACCTGCTGCCACCGATGGTGGTGGGAGATGTGGTGACACTGCATAAAATCCGTCCCGAGCAACATTTCACCGAGCCGCCACCGCGTTACAGTGAAGCGAGTCTGGTACGTAGCCTTGAAGAGCACGATATTGGTCGGCCCTCAACGTATGCGAGCATCATTTCAACGCTGTTACAGCGTGAATATGTGGAGCTGATCACCAAGCGCTTTCACCCCACCGATGTGGGCCGTGTTGTCGGTAAGTTTCTGGTCGAGCATTTCACCCGTTATGTCGATTACAGTTTTACCGCCAAACTTGAGGATGAGTTAGATGCGGTTTCACGCGGTGAAGAAGAATGGATCCCGCTTTTGCGTAATTTCTGGGGACCGTTCAAAGAGCAGGTCGAAACCAAAGATAAAGAAGTCCAGCGCAGCGATGTAACCCAGGAACTGATGGATGAAAATTGCCCGAAATGTGGCAAACAGCTATCCAGCCGTTTAGGCCGCAGTGGTCGTTTTATCGGCTGTACCGGTTATCCGGAGTGCGATTACACCCGTAACATCAATGGTGAAGAAACCACCGCCAGTGAGCCGGAAAAAGTCGAAGGCCGGCAATGTCCGCAGTGTGAGTCAGATTTGATTTATCGCATCGGCAAATACGGTAAATTTATCGGTTGCAGCAGCTATCCAAAATGCAAACATATCGAGTCACTGGAGCAGCCAGCGAATACCGGTGTAGATTGTCCGCAATGTCAAAAGGGCGAGATCCTGACCCGCAAATCACGGCGCGGCAAAGTGTTTTATTCCTGCTCGGAATATCCTAAATGTGATTATGCATTGTGGAACGAGCCGCTCAAAGAAGCGTGCCCAAATTGTCAGTGGCCGATTCTGACCGTTAAAACCACCAAAAGCAAAGGCACCGAAAAGGTTTGCCCGCAAAAAGATTGTGGCTTTAGCGAAAAGGTTGAATCCGCTTAATCGGATTTACGATCGGCGTGACCGAGATCCTGCTGCGGGGCGATGATGTCCCGCAGCCGCTGTTTGAGCTCTGTAATATCGGGAAAGCGACCTTCAGACTTACGGTCCCAGACGGTTTTTTCATTAGCCGTAACGGTAAATTGACCGCCGCTCGCAGGCACCAGTGTCAGTTCGCTGATTTCACCATCAAATGTGGTTAACAGTTCCTGTGCCATCCAGGCGGCACGCATCAACCAACGGCATTGGGTGCAGTACTGAATGCGAACGCTTGCCATTAATTGGCTTGCAGCGCAGTGAACACTAGCTCAGCCTGATGCATTGCTGTTTCGGTGTTATTAGCCAACACATTAAAATGACCCATTTTCCGGCCCGGCCGCGCGGCTTTTTTGCCGTATAAGTGCAGTTTGATATTGGGCTCGGCCAATAGTTTAGTCCAGTGTGGTTGTGATTGACCCCAGACATCACCGAGCAGGTTAATCATTACCACCGGTGATAGTAGGCTGACATCACCGCCGGGTAAACCGCAAAGCATCCGTACTTGTTGCTCAAACTGAGAAGTCGGGCAGGCATCCAGGGTGTAATGGCCGGAATTATGAGGACGTGGAGCGATTTCATTGGCAATGACCTCATCTTGCTGGGAGATAAAAAACTCCACCGCCAGAGTGCCAATATATTCGAGACCATCAGCAATTTTACTGGCTTTTTCAATTGCGGCTTGGGTCAATACTTCTGTGGCGTTGCTGGGCACGGTTGTGCTGTGCAAAATACCATTGACATGAACATTTTCAGCGACCGGAAAGGCACTGATGTCACCGGACGCACTACGCGCCAGAACCACGGAAATTTCCCGTTGCAAATCAATGCGCTGCTCCAGCACACATTCTTTTTGGTCAAGACTATCGAAAGCCGCATAAGCCGCGTCGAGATCCTGGCAAACAACCTGACCTTTACCATCGTAGCCAAAAGTGGCTACCTTCAAAATGGCTGGAAACTGAATTTTCTCAGCAGCTTTGGCCAGATCCTCGCGCCGGTAAATGCTGACAAACGGCACGGTGGCAATGCCCTGGCTGCGGATAAAGTTTTTCTCGACATTACGGTTTTGGGTTTTCGCCAGTGCTTTTGATGACGGGTGCACCACGGTGCGCTGCTCTAAAAATGCCAGCGTTGTTGCCGGAATATTTTCAAACTCAGTGGAAATCGCTGCGCATTCCGCTGCCAGTTGGCTCAATGCGTTTTCATCGTTGTAGGCCGCACAGATATGCTGATCGGCAATAATACCGGCCGGACTATCTTTATCCGGATCCAGCACGATTACTTTATAGCCCATGGTTTGTGCTGCGGTGGTGAACATCCGGCCTAATTGACCGCCACCCAGCATGCCTATGGTTGCACCGGGTAAAATCATGGTTTTCCTTTATTCTTGGGGTGGCAGCGTCATCTCCAGAACGGACTGATGCTGATCCTTGCGGAATTGTTTCAGTTTGGCAGATAGCGCATTATCATGGTTGGCGAGCATGGCAATGGCAAATAAAGCAGCGTTGGCTGCACCAGCTTCACCAATTGCAAAAGTCGCTACCGGAATGCCTTTCGGCATTTGTACAATCGATAACAGCGAATCCTGACCTTTCAAATAACGGGATGGTACCGGCACACCCAAGACTGGCACGGTAGTATTTGCCGCCAACATACCGGGCAAATGCGCCGCGCCACCAGCGCCAGCAATAATGCATTGCAGGCCTTTCTGCTGCGCGGTTTTAGCATATTCGGTCAGCAAATCGGGCGTGCGATGCGCCGAGACGACTTGGGTCTCATAGGGGATGCCGAAAGCGTCGAGTTGCGCAATGGCTTTTTGCATGACGGGCCAGTCACTATTGCTGCCCATAACTACGCCGATAATCGCTTTGCTCATAATCAGTCTTATCTGTCTGAGAAAAAGCAATGCATTTTAGCTAGTTTATTGAAAATAGGAAAATTTAACGTGATAAAAAGTGTCCTAGATTTGCAGCGATAATTGAACGGTACGGTATGAATAGATATACTTGATGATCCATTCTGCCGTGTTTTAGGCGATGTTCCCTCGGTTTTGACAAGCTGCGCCGGTTTAATCGGAGGGGATGACGCGACGGCGTTAACAGACGATGAAGGTATAGACGTGAGTCAGCCAACAAAATTAACACAAGGCCTTTACCGGCCAGAATTTGAACGCGATAACTGCGGTTTCGGTTTGATTGCACAAATGGACGGCAAGCCAAGTCATTGGTTGGTCGAAACAGCCATTGAAGCGCTGGGTAATTTGACCCACCGTGGTGCGATTGGTGCCGATGGTAAAACTGGTGATGGTTGTGGTTTGTTACTGAAGAAACCAGACAGTTTTTTCCGGGCTATTGCCGAAGAGCTAGGTTTTGAATTAGCTGAGCGTTATGCAGTGGGTGTGGTGTTTTTGTCAACTGACGAAAACAAAGCCCAGGCGGCGCAGCAAGCTGTTAACGAAAAGCTCGCCAAACAAGGTCTGCAAGTGTTGGGCTGGCGTGATATTCCGGTGGATCCAAAATCGGCTTGCGGTGAAGAAGCAATGCGCTCTTTGCCAACCATGTGTCATGTGTTTATTAATGCTGCAGCAGATATGGATGATGGTGCGTTTGAGCGTAATCTTTATATCGCGCGCCGTCAGGCTGAAAAAGCGCTGACAGAAGATACCGATTTCTACGTGCCGAGCATGTCATCACAAATCGTTTCTTATAAAGGTCTGGTGATGCCGTCATATTTGCCGGTGTTTTATAAAGATCTCAATGACAAACGCATGGAAACTGCTATCTGCGTATTCCATCAGCGTTTTTCCACCAATACTTGGCCACAATGGCGTCTGGCACAGCCCTTCCGCTATTTGGCGCACAATGGTGAAATCAATACCGTTCAGGGTAACCGTAACTGGGCGCTGGCCCGTGGTGCTAAATTTGCCACGTCATTGATCGAAAATATGGACGATATCCGGCCGCTGGTAGGTACCACCGGTTCAGATTCATCAAGCATGGATAATATGTTGGAAGCCTTGCTGGCGGGCGGCGTCAATATGTTCCGCGCCATGCGATTGTTGATTCCACCTGCCTGGCAAAATGATCCGACCATGGACGCCGATTTAAAGGCTTTCTATGACTACAACTCCATGCATATGGAGCCATGGGATGGTCCGGCCGGTGTCGTTATCACTGATGGTCGCTATGCTGCCTGTACGCTGGATCGCAATGGTCTGCGTCCGGCGCGCTATGTTATTACCAAAGACCGGCACATTACACTGGCCTCAGAAGTTGGTGTTTATAATTATAAGCCAGAAGATGTGGTTGCTAAAGGCCGTCTAAAGCCCGGACAAATGCTGGCGGTAGATACACAAACCGGCAAGTTACTGATGCCTGAAGACATCAATCAGATGCTGAAATCGGCGCAGCCTTACCAGCAATGGCTAAAGGACAATCTGCAACGTATCACCGATAAAAAATCTGCTGATGCCAGTATTGAATTGGCCGGTGATGAGTTTGCCGTTTACGAAAAAATGTTTGGTGTCAGCTTTGAAGAGCGAGACCAAGTTATTCGTGTGCTCGGTGAACTTGGCCAGGAAGCCATTGGCTCAATGGGCGATGATTCGCCGTTTGCTGTGATGTCGCAAAAACAGCGTTCGTTGTATGACTATTTCCGGCAGCAGTTTGCACAGGTCACCAATCCGCCGATTGATCCACTGCGCGAAAACATCGTTATGTCGCTGGAAACATGTATCGGTGAAGAACGTAACCTGTTTGAAGAGGGCGAAGACCATGCCCAGCGGGTGGTACTGGCCTCTCCAGTCTTATCAGACAAAGTCTTTGCTGAAATTTTAGCGCTTGGTAATACCAATGCCGAATATAAAACTTATCGTCTTGCGTTAAGTTATGACGCTGAAGGTGAGCTCGAGGCAGCGATTGATGCCTTGTGTGCGGAAGCCGAACAAGCGGTACGTGATGGTCATGTTGTACTGGTGCTCAGCGATCGGGATCTGACTTCGGCGCAATTGCCAATTCATGCTTTGCTGGCCACTGGTGCGGTACATCAGCACTTGATTAAAGCCGGTCTTCGCTGTGATGCCAACCTGATTGTCGAAACGGCAACAGCGCGTGATCCGCATCATTTTGGTGTGTTACTGGGCTATGGCGCAACAGCGATTTATCCATATCTGGCTTATGCTTGCCTCAATGATTTGCTGAACACCAATGAAATCAAAGATAAAAAGCACGCCGATTTGTGTCGCAGCTATCGCAAAGGTATTAACAAAGGTCTGTTTAAGATCATCTCAAAAATGGGTATTTCAACGATTGCCAGCTATCGTGGTGCGCAGTTGTTTGAAATTGTTGGTTTAAATGATGCCGTGGTTGATAAATGTTTTACCGCGACCACCAGCCGAGTCAGTGGTGCCAGCTTTGAAGAGTTGCATGTTGATCAGGCAATCCTCGCGAAAGTTGCCTGGAATCAGCGTAAACAACGTGAGCAGGGTGGCTTACTGAAATTCATCCACGGTGGTGAATATCACGCCTATAACCCGGATGTCATCGGTACGTTGCAAAAAGCCGTTCAGGGTGGCAGCTACGAAGATTACAAAACCTACGCCGCATTGGTTAATGGACGTGAGCCAATGGTCTTGCGTGACTTGTTGGGGCTGAAACTGGCCGAGCAGCCGCTGGCCATGGATGATGTTGAAGACGTGGGCGATATTCTGCCGCGCTTTGACAGCGCCGGTATGTCTTTAGGCGCCTTGTCACCGGAAGCCCATGAAGCGCTGGCGATTGCCATGAACCGTTTGGGTGGTCGTTCGAATTCAGGTGAGGGTGGTGAGGATCCTGCGCGGTTCGGTAGCGAGCGGGTCTCAAAAATCAAACAAATCGCTTCAGGTCGGTTTGGTGTCACACCGCATTATCTGGTCAATGCTGAAGTATTGCAGATCAAAATTGCCCAGGGCGCCAAGCCGGGTGAAGGTGGTCAGTTGCCGGGCGGTAAAGTCAATCAGATGATTGCCACGTTGCGTCATTCAGTGCCCGGTGTGACGTTGATTTCACCTCCGCCACATCATGATATTTACTCGATTGAAGATTTGGCGCAGCTGATTTTTGACTTGAAACAGGTCAATCCACAGGCGTTAGTGTCAGTCAAGCTGGTATCGCAAGCCGGTGTTGGTACGGTAGCCGCTGGTGTGGCTAAGGCTTATGCCGATTTGATTACCATTTCCGGCTATGACGGTGGTACTGGTGCCAGCCCGCTGACCTCGGTCAAATATGCGGGTGGTCCGTGGGAATTAGGATTGTCAGAAGCCCATCAAACGCTGCGTGCTAATGATTTGCGTGACAAAGTGCGTCTGCAAACGGATGGCGGTCTGAAAACCGGTCTTGATGTCGTGAAAGCGGCCATTCTGGGCGCTGAGAGCTTTGGTTTTGGTACCGGGCCGATGGTCGCGCTGGGTTGTAAATATCTGCGTATTTGTCATTTGAATAACTGTGCAACCGGTGTTGCAACGCAAAATGAAAAACTGCGTACCCAGCACTTTATCGGTCTGCCGCAAATGGTCATGAACTACTTCCAGTTTGTTGCTCGCGAGACCCAAGAATGGCTGGCGAAACTGGGTGTGCGCAGTTTGCAGGACTTGATTGGCCGTACCGATTTGCTGGAAGCTTTGCCGGGTAATACCGCAAAACAAAACAAGCTGAATCTGGAGCCGCTGTTGTCCACCGCGGGTATTGCTGCTGATAAACCGCAGTTCTGTCTTGAGCCGAAAAACGAGCCATACGACAAAGGCGAGTTGGCCGAGCAAATGGTTGCCGAAATGAAACAGGCGATTGTTGATAAAACGGGTGGTGAATTTAAGTTTACCGTACGTAATATTAACCGCTCGATTGGCGCGCGACTATCCGGTGAAATTGCCAGACTTTATGGTAACTACGATATGATCGACAAGCCTCTGCGGGTTAAATTGACAGGCTCGGCTGGCCAAAGCTTTGGTGTGTTTAATGCCGGTGGCCTCGAAATGTATCTCGAGGGCGACGCTAACGACTATGTCGGCAAAAGCATGGCAGCCGGTAAACTGGTCATTTATCCGCCACCGGAAAGCGACTTTGAAAGTCAGAATGCCAGCATTATCGGTAACACCTGCTTGTATGGTGCGACCGGCGGTGAGCTGTATGCTGCCGGTAAAGCCGGTGAAAGGTTTGCAGTGCGTAACTCAGGTGCTACAACAGTCGTTGAAGGCATCGGTGATCATGGTTGTGAATACATGACCGGTGGTGTCGTTGTTGTGCTCGGTGAAACCGGTCTGAACTTTGGTGCCGGTATGACTGGTGGTCTGGCTTATGTGTTGGACGGCGAAAATAGTTTTGCTGAGCGTTACAACACTGAGCTGGTCGAGTTGTTACGTATTGATAGTCCTGAAATGTCGGAAGCGGCCCTGCACTTGAAAGGTTTGATTGAAGATCACGTCTGTGAAACTGGTAGTGTTTGGGCACATCAGATTCTGGATCGTTTTGAGCAATCGCTGAAATCATTCTGGCTGGTGAAACCTAAAGCGGCATCACTTGATGGACTGTTGAAAATTGCTACTAAAGCGGCCTGAACAGGCAAACAATAAAGATAATGATGAAAAAAAATAATTTTCAATTTTTAGAAGTAGGCCGGGTTGACCCGAAAAAAATGGCTGCCAATGAGCGCGTCCAGGAATTTGGCGAAATTTATGGTCAATTTGATGCACCGCAGGCGGCCGAGCAATCTGATCGTTGTTTGGAGTGCGGTAACCCGTATTGTGAATGGAAATGTCCGGTCCATAACTATATCCCTAACTGGTTGAAGTTAGTCAGTGAAGGTAATTTGGAGCAGGCTGCTGAGCTCGCTCACGAAACCAACACGCTACCGGAAATTTGTGGCCGGGTTTGTCCACAAGATCGATTGTGTGAAGGTGCTTGTACGTTGAATGATGGTTTCGGCGCCGTCACCATCGGTTCGGTGGAAAAATACATCACTGATACCGCACTGGCACAGGGCTGGCGTCCGAATTTGTCGAACGTTAAAGCGACTGGCAAGCGAGTGGCAGTGATTGGTGCCGGCCCTGCGGGCCTAGGTGCTGCTGACATATTGATTCGTAACGGTGTGCAACCGGTCGTCTTTGATCGTTATCCTGAAATTGGTGGTTTGCTGACCTTTGGTATTCCAGAATTTAAACTGGAAAAAGAGGTGGTGAAACGTCGCCGTGAAGTGCTGGAAGGCATGGGCGTTGAGTTTCGCTTGAATACTGATGTCGGTAAAGACATCGAGTTTCAAACCCTGATCGATGAATATGATGCCGTGTTCCTGGGTATGGGCACTTACACCTACATGAAAGGCGGTTTTCCCGGTGAAGATTTGCCGGGTGTCCATGAGGCTTTGACTTATCTGGTCGCTAATAACATGCAAATGTTAGATATGCCGACCGATAACTATGTCTCACTAGAAGGCAAAAATGTGGTTGTGCTGGGTGGTGGTGATACCGCTATGGACTGTAATCGTACTGCTATTCGTCAGGGCGCAAAAACAGTTTCATGTGCCTACCGTCGTGACGAAGAAAACATGCCTGGCTCTCGTCGTGAAGTAAACAATGCCCGTGAAGAGGGTGTGCAGTTTTTATGGAACCGTCAGCCAGTTGAATTGGTGGGTGATGAAAATGGTGTTACTGGCGTAAAAGTCGTGACCACTGCGCTGGGCGCAGCCGATGAGCGTGGTCGTCGTCGTCCGGAACCGGTGCCTGGCAGTGAAGAAATCATCCCGGCCGATGCTGTAGTCATTGCTTTTGGTTTCCGGCCGAGTCCGGCGCCATGGTTCGAAAAGTTCAATATTGGCATTGATGATGGTGGGCGTGTTACGGCACCGGCAAATGGTGGTGTTGCTTATCAAACAACTAACCCGAAAATTTTTGCCGGTGGTGACATGGTTCGCGGTTCGGATCTGGTCGTTACCGCAGTTTGGGAAGGCCGTGAGGCCGCCAAAAGTATGCTGGATTATCTGGAAGTTTAATTAAAAGCATCCTTTGCTTAAGCAATTAACGCACTGTGAATGTCAGATTGATTCGATCCGGCCACAGTGCGTTTTTTGTGCGCCATAGAAATAAGGAGACACCGTGTCAGAACTGAAAAATGACCGCTATCTGCGGGCGCTGTTAAAACAACCGGTTGATAAAACGCCGGTGTGGATTATGCGTCAGGCAGGGCGTTATTTGCCTGAGTATCGAGCGGTACGCGGAAAGGCCGGTGACTTCATGACCTTGTGTCGCACGCCTGAGCTTGCCTGTGAAGTCACGTTGCAGCCCCTGCGCCGATTTGATCTCGATGCCTCAATTATTTTTTCCGATATTCTGACTATTCCTGATGCCATGGGCCTTGGGCTCTATTTTGTCAGCGGTGAAGGCCCTAAATTTGAGCGCACTATTCGCACAGCAGCAGATGTCGAAAAGCTGCCTTTGCCAGACATGGCAGACAGTCTGGGTTATGTCATGGATGCCTTGCGGCTTACCCGCCGGGAAATTGATGGCAAAGTACCACTGATTGGCTTTAGTGGCAGTCCGTGGACATTAGCTTGCTATATGGTTGAAGGCGGTTCCAGTAAGGACTTTGCTAAAGTCAAAGGCATGGCGTTTGAAGCGCCTGAGGTAATGCATGCATTGCTGCAAAAACTGGCAACGTCAGTCACCGATTACCTGAATGCACAGATTGAAGCCGGTGCACAGGCGATCATGTTGTTTGATACCTGGGGTGGCAGCCTGAGCGGCCCGAATTATCGTGAGTTTTCATTGCAATATATGCAGCAGATCATGGCGGGTCTGAAAAAAGAAAATGATGGCAGGCGGGTGCCGGTCACCATGTTTACCAAAGGTGGTGGTCAGTGGCTCTCATATATGGCTGAAAGCGGCGCCGATGCACTGGGCCTTGACTGGACCACTGATATTTCACTGGCCCGTTATCAGGTCGGTGACAAAGTAGCGTTGCAGGGTAATATGGACCCTTGCGCGCTCTATGCGTCACCGGCGCGTATCGAGACTGAGGTCAAAGATATTCTGGCGGGTTATGGTCATGGTAGCGGTCATATATTCAATCTGGGTCATGGTATTCACCCGGCTATTAATCCTGAGCATGTGTCGGCTTTGATTGATGCGGTGCACAAGCATTCGGTGCAATATCATCAGTAAATAGTAAATGACAGACAATAAAAAAGGGCCGGTAAAACCGGCCCTTTTTGTTTACACCTTACTTGAAGGTTACTTGGTGTTGCTGGAAAACTCTGGATAAGCTTCCATACCACATTCCACCAGATCCACACCTTCTTCTTCTTCTTCTTCGGTGACACGGATACCCATCACCATCTTCAGGATTGACCAGACAATAAAGCTGGTAACAAATACCCAGACAAAGATGGTCGCTGCACCGATGATTTGGGCAGAGAAGCTGGCATCAGGGTTAGTCAGTGGTACAGCCAACAGGCCCCACAGACCGACCACACCATGTACAGAGATAGCACCGACTGGGTCATCAAGTTTCAGTTTGTCCATAAAGACAATAGAGAAAACAACAATCAGACCACCAACAGCACCGATGATAGTTGCCATCAGTGGCGTTGGTGTATCAGGACCCGCAGTAATAGCAACCAGACCCGCTAACGCACCATTAAGAATCATGGTCAGATCAGCTTTACCAAACATTAATTTGGCAACAATCAGCGCAGCAATGGCACCACCGGCAGCAGCTGTATTGGTATTAAGGAATACCATAGCAACCGCATTGGCACTGGCCATATCGCCCAGTTTCAGGACCGAACCGCCGTTAAAGCCGAACCAACCCATCCACAGGATGAATGTACCTAAAGTCGCTAAAGGCAAGTTTGCACCCGGAATCGGACGCACTTCACCATTAGGACCATATTTACCTTTACGGGCACCCAGCAGAATAACACCTGCTAAAGCAGCAGAAGCACCGGCCATATGCACAATACCAGAACCTGCAAAGTCTAAGAAACCAATGTCACCTAGGCTGAACATGCCAAATACATCAGCACCACCCCAAGTCCAGGCACCTGACATTGGATAGATAAATGCAGTCAGTACTACAGCAAACGCAGCAAATGCCCACAACTTCATACGTTCGGCAACCGCACCAGAAACAATAGACATTGCTGTTGCAACAAACACAACCTGGAAGAAGAAGTCAGATGCGCCGGCATAAACCGAACCACCTTCAAAGCCTGCTTCAGCAGAGGCTGCTAACGCGTCAGCAACCAGTGTGTCGCCACCATCAATACCTGACAGGAACAAACCACCGCCATACATGATGTCGTAACCGATAACCAGGTACGAAATCGATGCAATTGAAAACAACATAACGTTTTTAGTCAGAATTTCAGTGGTATTTTTAGCACGAACTAAGCCAGCTTCAAGCATTGAGAAGCCTGCCGCCATCCACATAACCAGAGCACCACATACTAAAAAGTAAAAGGTGTCCATGGCGTATTGGAGTTGGAAGATTTGATTTTCCATATTATTAACTCCTCAAGCTTATAGAGCTTCGGTGCCGGTTTCGCTGGTGCGAATCCGAACCACTTGCTCTAATGGGTAAACGAAAATTTTGCCATCACCGATTTTGCCGGTGTTAGCACCCTTGATAACCGCTTCAATCACTTGTTCGACAATGCCATCATCGACGGCGATTTCCAGCTTCAGTTTTGGCAAGAAATCGACGACGTATTCTGCACCACGATACAGTTCGGTATGGCCTTTTTGACGACCAAAGCCTTTAACTTCAGAAACGGTTAAACCCTGCACACCAATTTCTGAAAGTGATTCACGGACATCATCAAGCTTGAAGGGCTTGATAACTGCTACTACTAGTTTCATAAGCGTATTCCTTCTTTAGAATTAAAGCCCTGCCGAAGCAGGGCTCCAAAAGATACTTAGAATGATTTGCCAACACTCAGCACGACCGTGCTGTCAGCTGAGCTTTTATCTAAGCCACCATAAGTGGTGTAAATGTCTTCACCATCGCTGTCGGTGTCGATGTAAGCCAGGCTCCAGTCAAAGCCAACAAGGTTTTTGGTGAGACCGATTGACCAGTCGCCATAGCCGCTTGAGTTGGCACCAACGACTTGTTCCAAATCACTGTCAAAATCGGTATAGCCATAAGAAGCAAAGAAGCCGAAACCACTACCAAGGTCTGCTTCAAAGCCTAGGCTATAATACATAGCAGCTTCATCATTACCTTCCCAATCAGGGTCATAAGCTAGACCTGCTGTAAAGTAGCTGTAGCTCAATGAACCGTAGAATTCATTGTTGTTGAATTCACTGTTGCCAGGGAAGATATAACGTAATGCGCCCAGGTCGTAGCTCAGGCCTGTATCACCAATATCACTGCCGTAACCAGCATAGATGTTGGTTTCGCCTTCGAATGAATTGCTGGTCATCCAGATGCCAGTGTATAAGCCCGATGCATGAGAATAATCTAGGCTGCCAGACACCGCTGGTTTGTTATCAGAAAAACTGATACCGCGGAAACGATAGTCAGAAGCCAATGCCACTGATGCACTGGTTGAATGCATACCGTCTTCGCTTTCCCAAGCCATTACGGATGGCGTCATGGCCATTGTTGAGGCCGCGAGGCACAATGCTGATAAGGTTTTCAATTTCATTATTAGTTGCTCCTAAGCAATATTTGTCATGTAGTCGTTTGAATACTTTCGTTGAAAAATAACAACACGTTGTATTCAGACTGCAACAACTAACGCAGTTTGTGTGCCAACTTTTGAAAAATTATTAAAAACAAGTAGATAGCGTTATTTCTAGATTTTTAACCTGAGCAAAACGAGATGTTTTGGTGCAAGCCAAAATCGCTTATGGATCATATTGGTGCGGGTGAGGCGTGACGGATTTCTCACATTCTTGTTAAGATACCGGCACACTAATTATTGAGTCGTACTATGAATCCTCTACAAATTAATCCTGTTGCCGTTGATCTTGGTTTCATGCAAGTGCACTGGTACGGATTGATGTATTTGTTTGGCTTTGTCGCGGCATGGCTTCTGGCCCGGAATCGTGCTGAAAGCATTGGATTGAGCAAAGCCCAAGTTGAGGATTTACTGTTTTATGGCGCGCTGGGTGTCATTGTCGGTGGCCGCTTGGGGTATGCCATCTTTTATGATTTGGCAGCCAACCTTGATAATCCGCTGAATATTTTAAAAATCTGGCAGGGCGGCATGTCATTTCATGGTGGTCTGCTGGGCGTCTTGCTGGCGGTCTGGGTGTTCGCCCGCAAGACCGGCAAAACCTTTTTTCAGATGACGGACTTTATCGCACCGCTAGTGCCGCTGGGTTTGTTGTTTGGCCGGATCGGTAACTTTATTAATGGTGAGTTGTGGGGCAAGGTCTCCGATGTGCCGTGGGCAATGGTATTTCCCACTGGCGGTCCACTGCCACGGCATCCTTCCCAGTTATATGAAGCCTTACTGGAAGGGCTGGTGCTGTTTGTGCTGCTATGGTGGTTTTCCGCTAAAACGCGTCCCAGAGCCGCGGTTTCGGGCTTGTTTTTAGTTGGCTACGGCAGCTTCCGGTTTATCGTTGAATTTGTCCGGGTGCCGGATCCACAATACGGCTATCTGGCATTTAACTGGGTCACCATGGGGCAGGTTTTATGCTTGCCGATGATGGTTGCCGGTATTGCCATGATGATCTGGGCTTATAAAACTAATCCAGTAGAATCAAAATCCAAGTCCCGGCAGCAATAATCAATGTCAGTAATACCGCTAACGAACCGTAATCTTTAGCCCGACCTGATAGTTTATGGACGTCGGTACTGACCCGGTCAACCACGCATTCAATGGCAGAGTTCAGCGCTTCGACAATCAGTACGGCCAGCAATACGCTGATCATGGCAAAGCGTTCTAAGGCAGTGACGTCGAGAAAAAAACTGACGGTAGCCATTATTATCAGCAAAATAAATTCCTGCCGGAATGCCGACTCGTGGCGGATGCCGGCATAAAGTCCTTGCATAGAATAGATAAACGCAAACATTAAGCGTCGGATACCGGTGTTTTTTTCCATACTGGCTTTTGCACTCCTAAATGGCTTGTGTGGCTCGCTCAACAGCCGATGATAATGGGGCCAATGGTTGATAAAGCATTGAATATTAGGCAAACATTGTGACTGGCATGTTAAAATCTTTCTCCGTTTTTAAATCCAGGCTGTTGGTTGCTTATGGCATTTCAGGATCAATATGATGTGATTGTGGTCGGTGGCGGTCATGCCGGTACCGAGGCAGCGCTTGCGTCTGCTCGTCAGGGCGTGAAAACGTTATTGCTGACCCAGAATATCGAAACGTTGGGCCAAATGAGCTGTAATCCAGCCATTGGTGGTATTGGTAAAGGCCATCTGGTTAAGGAAATCGATGCGCTGGGCGGTGCCATGGCGCAAGCCGCTGATAAGGGCGGCATTCAATTTCGGATTCTTAATGCCAGCAAAGGCCCGGCAGTACGTGCAACGCGTGCCCAGGCAGACCGTATTCGTTATAAAGCAGCGATTCGTCAGGTACTGGAAAATCAGCCTAATCTGTATTTATTTCAGCAGTCGGTGGATGATCTGATTGTTGAAAACCATCGTGTTGCCGGTGTGGTTACCCAATCTGGCCTGCGCTTTGGTGCTAAAACCGTTGTCTTGACCGTAGGTACCTTTTTAGGCGGCGTAATTCATATCGGCATGCAACGTCATCAGGGTGGCCGCGCTGGCGATTCTGCTTCGATTGCTTTGGCAGAGCGTTTACGGGCTTTGCCTTTCCGGGTGGATCGTTTAAAAACCGGTACACCGCCGCGCATTGCGATGAGCAGTATCGATTTTTCAGGTTTAACCGAGCAACCCGGTGATACGCCGACACCGGTGTTTTCTTTCCTGGGCAAACGCGAGCATCACCCGGCGCAAATTTCTTGTCATATCACCCATACCAACGAAAAAACCCATGACGTGATCCGCAATAATCTGGATCGCTCGCCGATGTACAGCGGTGAAATCGAGGGTATTGGTCCGCGTTACTGTCCGTCAATTGAAGACAAAGTAGTGCGCTTTGCCGATCGTAATGCCCATCAGATTTTCCTGGAACCGGAAGGTTTGGATTGCAACGAAGTTTATCCCAACGGCATTTCCACCAGCCTGCCGTTTGATGTGCAGTATGAAATTGTCCGCTCGATGAAAGGCC
>Ga0307934_1001269_pt1 | contig 15877 bp, 20 predicted proteins | sample OrgLakmetageno90_FD_201838 | JGI IMG/M metagenome (GOLD analysis project Ga0307934, IMG submission 201838) | Saline water microbial communities from Organic Lake, Antarctica - #90 | ecosystem: Environmental > Aquatic > Non-marine Saline and Alkaline > Saline | place: Antarctica: Organic Lake... | reverse complement strand
CCTGCCCGTAAAAGCGATATTAATAGCACCTTCACCATAATTAGGAGTTCCGTCATCAGACCCATCGCCAGTCATGCGGTAGCCCGATGTAGCATTTCCGCTGGCTTCTGAAATGAGCGAAAACCCGGTCTTAAAACTGCCAGCTCCGTAGCTCTCATGGTTTGCGATGATAAATTTTAAATTGTAATAAGGCAGGATGTATTCGTAAAAATTATCAAAGTCATCTTCTCCGTAGCCAACATCAAAGTGACCGAGCGGGCTAGTGATTGTCTCAGGGCCATAGATCAATCTGTCGTAATTTAGCCGTAACGCGAACTCGGCGACTGCGTCTCGAACCGCTAAAGGCGCACTACTGACACCACCCACCGAGGATGCTTGTAAGTAGTAGGTGTCACCGAGTAAGTCGCTGCCGTAGTTACTCATCGGCACATCTGGCGATACACCTCCAATGAAAGTGCAATAAGAGCGCAGAGTGTAATATTCATCTGCTGATTCCCCAAAAGCGTCAGCGGGATCGTCTGAACTCATGGTAAGGGTTTGAAAATACGGGACTAGGGGGTCGCCGAAGGAAGCATCATGAGTAAAAGCTCCATCCGTCACCTTGGAATCTTTAACACCGTGGAAAATGGCTTCTAATTGCTCGACCGTCACCTCAAGCGGGTAGGCTGTTCCATCGCCACACTCTACGCTGCCGTCTTCTGGGTCAGTGCCGCCTGTTTCCCAGCCTTTGATGAACTTAACTCTCGGATCGGTAATAGAGACTGCATCGCTGTCTTCTTCGACTCGGCCTCTGCCCTTGTTTCGGAATGTCACAAAGTCACCCATTACGCTGACCCTCCTTCAAATGCTGCGGTGTAGTGGTATTTTCCATTGGTAAATGACAGCACCAGCTCGCAGTTGCCGGAGCGGTATTGTGTCACGGCATCGTCAATCACTTCGGCGAGTAGGATGTTTGAGTATTCGATGTAGGTGTCATCAATGTCCAGGGTAGTTGCATCGAGTTCGGTGCTTTCAAACAAAATAGCAAACGGAGTCGTCTCGTCCAGAACGCCAGCCTCCGAGTGTTTGATTTGTGCGTAAATAAAGCTGCCTGCCCCGTTAGTAGCTGCTGATACCGCAGTCGCGGTGTTGACGACTAGGTAATGCCCTGCCGATACGTCCACGCTAGAGTCGCCGAGCGTTACGGTAAAGGGCAAAACGATTGAAGTGCCACCGCTTGGAGTCCCTGTGGCTACTGCGGATGGATCGGAATTTAATTTTAGAATTGACGACTTCTCCCCGACTTCGAGCAGCTCAGCTGTGCCGGCTTCGCCGTCCGAGTTAGCTTCGACACGAGTTATTGTCTGATTAGAGAGCGCGTTTACGCGGGCGATGAGTTCGGCGATGCTTTTACGCATCGAGCGCCAGCCGCGTGATAATTCTTTGAGGTTTTGCATTATCTAGCTTGTATCTCGTATTTTTGCACCTCGAATATGTTGCCCATATATCTGAGTGGTGTGTTGCGAATGACGAGCCAATCTTTCGCCGTGATGCTTGCAGTGTATTCGGCGAAGGTTGGCGAAGTATCTGCGCCTCGCACGTAAGGCACGACATTGCTGGCACCAGTCACTTGGAATAGTGCGCTGAAGGTAAACGTCTGTCCGACTTGATATGTATGCGTGACGCGCACCGGCGACTGCTCGGCTGTCGGCCGTCGCTGTATGACAAGACTGTTGTTGATGAGTCCGGGAAATTCTTTGATTTCGGAGCCGACAACTTCCGTCCATGTGCTGGGAACAGTTGCAAACTTTCGAGTAAATTCGACGATCCCGCCGTCAGAATATGAGTGGCCAAAGTCGCCAACAAAAAACGCGTTTGCGTTTGCCGTGAATGGCAATGCTATGACGCCTGCTGCTGCTGCGGTTGTCATTGCTGTGCCGATTGTGACTGCCGTATAAGCAGAGACGTTCACCTTGCAATTCATGCAGTAAACTTTCGCCGTAGGAACGCCCTGATCTATGAACGGGTATTCGATCCAGCTAGCTTCTGCGCGAGCCGTATTAAAGGCGGTTACGTTGTATGGCATGCTCATCCTTTAAGTTCCTTTTAGCTCCTTTTCGATTGATTTTAATATATTCGTTTGACGTTCAAGTTCTTTGTCTTTTTCGGACTTCTGGGCTCTCGCGCCGCCGCGAAGCCCGGACTGTAATTGTTCTTCGGTCAAGTTGCCTACTATCTTGCCGTTTTTGATTCCCCTATAAGTGCCACCTGCCATGCGTTCGAATCGCATGTCTTTTCCGCGAGACTTTGCGTCGGCGTTTGCAGCGCGGCGTAAATCGTCGCCTGTTAGTTCTCCGAGTTTTGTAGCCGCCGAACTGTACTTTCCGCCGCCAGAACCGCCGCCAGAACCGCCGCCAGAACCGCCGCCAGAACCGCCGCCAGAACCGCCGCCACCAATTGCGCCTTCAAGTTTCACTCTGGCTATGTCTTGCATTTTTTTTTGCTTTGCGAAGTCGTCTCTAGCTTTTTGAACCTTGGCCTTTTGCGCCGCAATCTGCTTGTCGTAGTATTTGTCATTAGAATCAGCCAAAGCTTTGAGAAGTTTATTCTGCTCGACTGGAAATTGTTGAAGCGAAGCCGCGAAAACTTCCTCGAATGTCGCTCTTGAGAACGCCGCTTTCAGCGAGGCTGCGATTGCGAGCGCGCCTTTCTTTGAGGCCTGCAAGATTGAGTCGAATAGATCGAGGCCGAAATTACTTGCCGCCTTCCCGAATTGAAGCCCAAGAACCTTGAACGCCGCGCCGTCGCCTTCCATCGAGATTAGTTCTCCGACAAAGATCGTCGCCTTGTTTTTAAATCGCTCGATCTTGTCGGATGCGCTGTCGAGTGCCGCCTGAGTCGCTGCGTCCATGATGCCGTAGGATTTCTCTATGTCCTTGGCCATCTTGCCGTAGCCGTCTTTGTCGAGTCGCTTGAATACTTCAATCAATCGAGGTGCGTTGCGCTGTCCGAATATCTCAATCGCCGCCGTGAGTGCGCCCTGCTGATCCTTTGCTCCAGCAATTGCGAGTCCGATTGTTTTGAACTGTTGTTCTGGATTCATCGCCCGCAGATCGCCCACACTTAGCCCCAGTCGCTCGAAAGCGCGGACGTAAGTGGTAAGACCTTCGTCACCTTGCACGACTGCCTTCTGCATGATCGTGATAGCTTTCTCCATGCTCTTTGCCTCGCCGCCAGCATCAAGTAAAGCGCCTCGAAAGACTTGAAATTCCTCCGTCGCGAAGCCTGTCGAAATCGCAATATCCGACAACTCAGAACCGAGCTTGATCGCGCTTCGCGAAAGCATAACGAATCCTGCCGCCGCCGAGGTAAGCCCGATCTTCGTGAGTTTGTTTGCAACGCCGACGACGCCCTTGCCAAATCGACTGAGCGACTTTTTCGAGCGTTGCATACCGCGCTCAAATCCCGACGAGTCGAGTCCGAGCCTTGCGTTAATATCAGCTTTGGCCATTGTTGTTGAGTTGGATTAAGATTTCACGTTTGATTGAGCGGACGGATTCCGGCTCAAGGGTTTTGTATTCTGGCAACGTCGCGATGCGGATCGCAGTCTGCAGTTGTAGAATCTGGCAAAGCGGCCAATCGAGAACGCTTTGCGGTGCTTGCCCGTATCGGTGTGCCACTTCGTCAATCGCGCTCACGATTCCCTCGGTCGCCGGAAACTTGTTTGATCGCGAGACGCCAGAGCCGCCAGTCGATTGCTCAATTGCTAGAGTCTCAAATGCGGCGTTTAAATGTTCTGTGGCGTCGCCATATACTTCAAGCGCGTCTTTAGACTCGACTGCTTTCTTAATCGCTTCCTTACGTTGTTTCACGTCACCACCGATTAAATACTCGGTTGAGTTGCGCCAAATGTAATTTAGCAAGTCATTTACTGTCACATCGTCGCCAGTAAAGAGCGCGTTCTTCGCAAGTCGCAAGTCGATCCATGCGCGTGCCGTCAATGGCTTGACTGCGACGCCTGCGATCTCGTCAGCGTTGCCGACGCTTGACCAAGCAACAAGTCGGGCCTGCGTGATGCGGGCTTTTTCTTCGGCAAGTTGCTGTGCTAGTTCGTCAATCATTTTGAATAAAAAAGCCCCGCCCGCACCTGGGCAGACGAGGCTAAACTATGAACCATGAAAAAAATTACTTATCGGCCTTTGGCTTGGTTAGTTTCTCAGCTGCGCCGCGCTCGATGAGCCATTCGGCTACGCCGTCAGAAACTTCTACAATATCGCCTTTTTTACAAGGCTCGCCAGCGATAAACTTTGCGCATGTCAGTTTGATTTTCATATAATTAGGCTTGGTAAGATACTAAGATCGCGGTCATCGCGAACGTGTCGAATTCGTCTTTGTCGCGAGCTACGGTCACGTCCTTGACAACGAGCGTCGAAGCTGTGCCGCTGCGGTCGAAGTCGTGAGTAAAATCAGTTCCTTCGGGCGGAAGAACGGTCGCAGCCAAAGCGCGTTGCAGCGTGTAGCTGATCTCGATTTGATCCGAGCCAGCGCGAAGCATGAAGTCAGCGCGGTCGCCATTGGCGTCGGTGCGACTAATTATGCGGTTTTCTTTCGATGCCCCAGATACGGAGTCTGCGATGTAAGTAACTGAGTTAATCGTTACGGTTTCAAGCCCTTGCCCGAGGCTTTCGGTTGTTGAATATGGAATTGCCATGATTTGAGTTGGTTATTGGTTTGAGATTTGTATCCAGATTACAACTACACCCAGGCAGTTGGCAAGATTGAAAATTGAGAGTCAAAAGTCAGCGTCGTCTCGTCGTAGATGCCATCTACTGAATGACTTGTGCCGCTTGGCCGAAAGAACTGGATCGCGTAGTATTCAAGATACGTTTCGAGCGCCGAGCCTTTCGCTTGCGATAAGCTCACGACTTGGCGAACAAGAGCGACAAGCTCCTGGTGTCTCGATCTTAGCCCCTCTGAAATATCGCCTCCATCATCAAAGCGTTTCGTGCGAACGATGAACTCGAACTCTGCCGCGTATTGATCGTATTCAGGTGTGTCTCCGCCTGCAGGTGATGGATTGTAGTGGCCAGTCACTGCGCCCGTCGTCATTGTAACGCCAGTATAGTCGTCTGGGAGCGTCTCAAACTGAATCGACTGCTCGCACTCGACGAGGTTGTCAGCGAGCCAGAGACGCAGAGCGCCTTCGATGTTTCCTTCAAAGTTGTAAAGTTCGGCTAGGCTCGCGGCTGGCATATCTGTATCCATAAAATGGATACGCTGATTTGTCAATTCATTATCGAAGCCCAGCTTTACGCGCCGCTTCTGGAGTGAGCTTCTTCAGTCGCTTCTCCATCAATATCAACCGATTTCGCTTAATCATCGGCAGTAGACGTTGCGCCGACTGTAATCCCGCCGAACTAGCCCGCATTACTGCATACCAGGATCCATTTAGCTTTGCCATTCGACCAGAGCCGCGAGCCGTTCCTCGGTGATTTTTTACCCACTTCGGCACGTTCTTAATTCGCTTCGGATCAATCGCTGATGCGGCTTTCGCTGGCGCGGCTTTCGCCATGCCGACGCGATCAGATAGCCGAATAAATACTGAGTCCCAAATCTCTTTCGTTATCCACATTACCTTTCGAGACTTCCATCGCCCTATGTCCTTAGAGTTGCCGCCTTTCATTTTTCCTTGCACTCGCCCATCTGATCGGCGCATAGATTCGTGGAAGTCCAGCGCTTCGCCAACTGAGTCGTAGTTTATGTAATCAACATCCACTAAGTAAGGCACGCCCGCTTTAGTTCTAAGCGTTCGGTTGATATTTCGCTTTGATTTAGTGACTTTATGTAAAAACTCTAGATAGCCGCGCTCACGGATTTTGAAAATGATTCCCATGTCTGCTATTATCGCGTTTCTACCTGCATCCTTGTCTGCCTTCGTGCCCATCGTAGCTCGTCCGAATGTCGGAAGTTTGCCCTTTGAGTATGGAGGCGTGAACTTTGCTACGTCGCGCATAAAGAATCCGCCCTGCTCACGCACGAATGCCTTTTCATCAATATTCATTCGCCGGGCAAGGTCGCGGATCTTCTTTTGAAAGATCGCGTCGTCCATCGTGATCATTTTCTTAGCCATCGCGCTTAGTTTCGTTCTGCGCCGTCAATTCGACGTTGCCTGTTGACATATTGACTTCAGTAATGATGAAAATTTCGCTGGTATTGATTCGCGTTAGTCGCTGTGTCTTCTTCGGCGTGACGCTGAGTGCAAGATCCGGAATGACGAGCTTGACTGTCGGTTCAGAACGCTCGCCGTGCTCGGTCAAGTCCCAAGGGTTAATCTGCTCGTAAAAGATCGCGTTGACGGTCTGACCGCTTGCGAGCTGGATAGGCTCGCCCATGATGTCGGCTGCTTCGCTGTTCGCGTTTTCGAGGAAGGTTTCAAAGTTGCTCATGTTGTATTAGGTTATTGGATACGCGCCGAAAATCAAGACGCAAAAAGCCGTCACCCTTTCGAGTGACGGACTATGCTGTTTTCTATATACCCCTATGCAGAAACTTTTTTATTTGTCGGCTTCTTTGTCGTCTTCTTTGTCGGCTTCTTCGCTTCGGCTTCGATCTTCTTGAGCTTGTCAATATAGCCCTTGCGAATGTAAGCGACTTCTCCTGCCTCGGCGCATTGCTTGTAAGCGTCTAAACACTTTGAAGCGTCTTCCGAGCATACGAGAACTTTGAGCGCACCAGATGGCGACTTGTGAACTGTGGCTGATGGTTTGAACATGGTTTTTAAAAGGTTGAAAAGTAAATGAGCGCCTCGCCAGCCGGGAACTCCCAGCCCAAAATGAGGCGCTCAAGTAAAACTATGCGGTGAGAACTCGAACGCCGTAATCGACTCCCTTGGAAACACCATAGAGAAGATTGCAATTGTAGTAGAGAATGCCGTCAGAGTCATACCAGCGACGAAACTGGACGGGAAGTCCAAGGGCGGGAATGGTGACTGTTTCGACTTCGATGCCTGCTTGAGCAGCAAGTTCGGAATCTACTGTGCGACCCGCCATGAGAAGCGAATTACGCTGGAAGGCGAAGGCTGCAAGATCCTCATCGTTCGCGTCAGCGAGATCAGTTTCGTAGCTGTCGAACTTCGCAACGCGAGGAACCATCGCTTCGGCTTTGTCAGCAGTGATACCGGGAACCTCGGCACTGTTGAGACTCTTAACGAGACTCGCGTAGTAGCTTGGGTTCATGAAGATCGAGCGACCTTGCTTCGGTGCTTTCTTCGTATCGGTCAGCGTTGCGCTCAGATCAGCGAGGTCGTCGCGATCAAAGTTTGCAGCGGTGATGACTGAATTAGTCGCGAAGTTGGCGGCAGTTACAAGATTCCAGATGTCGCCGAATACTTTGTCACCAAGAGCTTGCAGTGCAGGCTCGATAAACAGTGCATTCAGATTGATGCTGGATTTGCTACGCTCTACGTCTGTGAAGCCGTAGGTGAAGCCGTAATGAGTGCCGAGCGTGATTGTCGCGGCAGTCATTGTAACGTCAGCAGCAGCGGTCTTATAGCCAGTGGCCATATCAGCCGCAGTTGGCTTGGTTGGATAACGAGTAGTAACGGAAGCTCCAGCGTCGCGAACGTCGGCGGAGAAGTCAGTGGTGAGCGCCGCTAAGGGCGCGAAGCAAGAGCTAAGTCCTGCGAGTGATTCTTGGGCGATCTCAGCGAGATTCACGCCGGCTACGGTATTTGCCATGTGATTTTATTGGTTGGTGGTTATGATTGGAAGTTATTTTCCGATGAGGTGTTTGTGCTTTGAATACCAGACGTTCTTCGCTTCGAGTCCGTCACGCTTGCCGACTTCGGCGTATTCAGTCCAGAAGTTTTCTGCCGTGACTTGCGAAGCGTCGTCATTGCCTTCAGGTTCAGCGATTGACTCTAGAGTTTGCCGCCCGAAGATCTCAGCGGCTTGAGCTGCGACGGCTTGCGCGGTGACGGCTTCGGCTGCTTCAAGTTCGGCTTTGTGATCTGTATTCATTTTCTGAATACGATCATTAAAGTCTGTTACTTGATTTTGCAAGTCAGAAATCGTCATCGCGCTTTGAGCGAGCGCGTCGCAGTTGCTTGCGTTTTCATTGTTGAGTGTTTCGAGAGCTTCGTCGTGCTTCGATTGCAGACTCGCGACGATCTTTTCAATCGGCAGAGTCGTTTCGGCTTTCGCAGCGACGGCTTGCATGTCAGCGAGCGACGCTGCGGCTTTCATGCCAGTCTCGATGCGGTCAATAAAGCCAGCTTCGAGTGCTTCGTCAGCAGTCAGCCAAGTCGTATCGTCCATGAGCGCAGTCAGTTCGTCAGCGTCGTAGTTGCTGCGCCCGTATGCGTTCACGATTGCAGACTTCATCTTGTCCATAAGATCGGCGTCTTTGCGCAGTTGCTCAGAGTCTCCGATGCTGACAGTCCAAGGGTTGTGAATCATCAGCAGCGCGTTGTCAGCCATGATGATTTGATCGCCAGCCATTGCGATGACAGATGCCATCGAAGCGGCGAGGCCGTCAATGTAAACAGTGACGCTTCCAGCGTGACGCTTGAGAGCGTTAAAGATTACGTTGCCTTCGATGATCGAGCCACCGGGCGAGTTTACGCGGAGGTTGATTGTTTCGACTTCGTTGAGGCTTTCAAGCGACGCGATAAAATCGTTCGCTGTAACGCCCCATCCGCCGATTTCGTCGTAAATATAGATTTCGGCGTCAGAAGTCGAATTTCCTTCGGCGTCAGATTTTTGCTCCATTGCATACCAGTTATTGGGTTGAGTTTTCATTGTCTTTTTCTTTAGTGGTTTTTGTAGTTGGCTCATCCTCATCGTCAGCCTCCTCGACTGGGATCGAATCGCCGGGCTTGGCTAGTGTGCCGAGGTCAGAAACCTCGATGTTAAATTCTGCTGCGATGTCTTGGCGCAAGACGACGTTCGCCGCGAGCTTGCGCAACATTTCTTCGTAGTCCATGCCGCGAGCTTCGACGATACTGTCCTCAGTCGTGAGTCCAGCGCGTAAGTCTTCAATGTCAGCTTTGCGCATGCGCCCTTCATCGACCGTAAAGTTCGCGGGCTTTGTAAAGCCGATCTTATACCAGTCATCGGGTAGATCATAAGTGCCTTGCTTGCCGCGTTTCGCGATCACGTAGAGCGCAGCCCGTTTCATTGCCGACTCGATCACTTCGCAGCGTGCCGCGATTGATTTGTTTATGTCAGCCGCGAAGCCGCGAACGCCAGCGCCGCCGATAGCGGAACTGTCCAACATTTCGCGACGCCAGCCCATTGCGTAGAACGCAGAGCTTTCGACGAGCTTGGTAAAGTTTAGCCATTGGTCAGAAGGTCGCGCTGAATCGTGAGCCTTCAATGATCCGCCGTTTTTTATGTAGCGAATCATTCCCGAATCGACTAGCTGCGTCTGCATACGCCCGCCGCCGCTCGGAGATGGATTGACAATTGAGTTGCCCATATCGGCGCGTCCGGTCTCGTTTGACTCGACCATCGTGAGCGCAGAATTGACTTTCTGACTGATCTTCTCCGCGTCGCGTGTCTCGCTTAGGTCATACCAGTCGAGTATTGCAGCGGCGATTGACGGTTGCCCGCGCCCTTGAGAAAACCATTCATAGTCAGTGACGTGAATGACGCCATTCGCAGGCACGTCTTGAAAGCCTGCCGCGCGTGAATCGTCTTTGAAGCGATACGCGAGCGGCTGCATGAAGTCATCGACGATCACGCCAGAGAAAATGCGACGCCCTTTATATTTGCCTTCTTCGATGTGAGTCTTGCCTTGCATCTCAAATGCTCCGCAGCGGTGCGCTTCAAGATATTGCAGTTTTGGGAATCCTGTTTTTTGGTCTTCGGAAAGTAGTATGAAATAATCGCCATCTACATCGAGAGTCTTTGATCCGAGCCAGGCTGACTTGCGAAATGAGAAGCCCGCGCCGCGCTGGTCGAGCATTCTGTCAATCTGAGCAAAGTCCTTTTCGACTGCTTCGGCGAACGCTCTGTCTTTCGAGTAGCTTTGCATTCTCCATGAACCGCCGTAAACGTAGTTCGCCTTCTGTTTCACTGCGCCCGATACGGTCGAAAAGGCTTGGTAAATGTAGCGCGAATCCCCGAGAAGCATCTTGTGGCGATTCTCAACGATAAGCTCCGCGATGTCGCGAGCGAGTTTGCCGCGCCCAAATCGGCGTTGATCGTCCATGCCGCCAGGGTAGAACTCGTTTGATCCGCCGCGCCCCCAAAATGACTGCCAGCCCGTTTGAGTGGCTTGCTTGATGCGCGGTAAAAGTTTGATCGAATTGACTGCCATGCTAGTATCGACTCCCTGCGTTCTGCGCAAAGCGTGCGCGTGTAACATTAGTCACTTGATCGCTTTCGTCGAGAACGAATGCCTCAAGTTCGGCGTCTGTCATTTGAATACCAGTTGCGCCGCCAGTCGTGATTATCTTATAAAGCGAGCGAAGATTTTCGACGAACTCAGAAGCCGACCAGCCGGGCGGCAGTTCGTAGGAAAAGGTTTTGCCTGCCACCGATGCGTTGATGATTCGCGCTCCGCCTCGGCTCTGAGTTTCGTATTCGCCGAGCGCGAGCGTCTCGATAAGCGCGAGCGTTTGCGCCACGTCCTTGCTGGCTTTTATCCAAATTGCGAATAGTAGAGACCTCATTTGTATCCACAAGTTGGATACAGAATGCGGGTTTGTCAATTTGCTTTTTACTCAGACTCTCGCCCGACTTCTGACCAATCCACCATTGACTCGGCGAGCGCCACCATGACCTCGCAGTCATAGTAGTGATCATCACGATTTGTATTGATCCAATCGTGGTAGGTCGAACCGTCTGGACGCGTCTTTACAATCTTCGCCCATGCGTTGATCTGAGCATCGTATTGCGCCCCGGCGTCGTCGGAGTGCGTCCAAAGCGGCAGGCCTTTGTTGTCTTTCAGGCCTCGAAGTAATGAGAGTTTATTTTTCGCCGATTGCTTCGAGAATTGAATCTGCTTGCAGAACCGCCGCCCGGCGTTGCCCGTTCCTTCGTCGGCGTCAATGCGCTGCGGCTGATTGTAGATTTGCCGCGATCCGTCGGGCGCTTTGAAATCCTTTGCGGGCTCGCCGCGCAAGACAATCCAGCCCATCTCGGCAGCGAGTCTTTGCACTTGTGCCGTGTTATAGTTGCCGTCGATAAAGACGCGGCAGCCGGGATAGCCCCACGGATTCTGAGGAATGTCAAAACGGTTGCACGCTTCCTCTATCTCGTATTCAGTCGATACCTTGCCGCGATCGATTAAGCGCGATCTCAGCTTGCCGTCGATCATTGCGAACTGACGAATCGCTAAATAATAGTGATCTTTTTGAACGTCCACCCCAACGAACATAAGCGACTTCTGCGCGTCCATCAGTTCGCCGAGCTGGTAGCCCCCCGCAGCTGAGTGTGAAATGTCCGCGCTCATGTAGTCGGCCTCACTCCAAGGCTCGGCCAGCCGCTTGCGGATAAAGTTCTCAAGTGGTTCGAGGTTGCCGCGCTTCCGTGCAATGTTTGCAAGTTTAAACTGCTCGACGAGCGACGGCCAAGGAATGTGCGCCATAGCATTGTAGTTAAAAAACTCAAATTCAGCCGAGCCTTTCGGGTTCGTCGCGATGTATTTCCCAGACTCGTTGCGCCGCTTCTGCGCTGCGATGCCCGGCTCGTTGCGACCGCCGCAGAGTTGGCACTCGTAAAAAACGGAATCCTTGAGCGCGTCCCAATCAATCGCGTCGCCGTCCATGTAATCGGCTTTTGCCGCCCATCGCATACCGCCGACCGGGATCGCGTCGCCGACCGCAGGCGCTCGCCAGATGTAGGGAATCAACTCGCCGCAATAATCGCATTTGACGTGCCATCGCTTTTGCGTCGAGCGTTGCCACATAGCGTCAAGCTCGCCGCCCTTGGTCTGCCCGGACGAGGGAAGAAACATTTGCCATGACCAAGCGAACGAACTCGTCCGGTCTTTGATCTGGTCTAGCCAGTTTTCGCCATACGCCCATGACTCGTCTGCGCTCACTCGCTCCAATGTCTTCGAGTTTCGAGAAGCTAGAACATTTGCAGACAGCAGTCGGATCGCGCCGTAGTTCGTCGATGTATAAAATTTTGTTTTGCGGTAGAGTTGATTCGGAATCAATCGAGTGATCGCTTCGGTCGAATCAATCAGCGGCGTGAACTTGTCATCGCTGAACTCTTTGAGTGCAGACTCGGTTAGGTCATACATTGCCGCCCGCGCCGGATCGGTTGCCAGTCCGTAGAGTTGCCAAAGTTGCGCGGTCAGAGTTTTGATGTGCTGCACCGATCCAATCAAGCCGACATATTTTCCGCGAGTCGTCGCGAGCGTTTCCAGCGGCTCACGCATTAGCGGATGATTCGCCATATCGAATGCGCCGTAGTCAAGTGAGGTGTTGCGCTCACACCACTTGCGCGGGCTAATTGGTTTGTAGTCTGTTATTTTCATCTCTATACGACAAGAGAAGGCGAATCGCATCCTTTACCGCTCGCAGTTCCGTTTCGGTCAGCTTGGTTTTCCCGCGATTCACATCGTTGAGCTTCCCGCGATACATATCGCATTCAGCTTCGATCCATTTGGCATTGAGCACGACAAGGCGCGACTCAAGCCAGTTCCATGTTAGTTCCTTAGTAGGCATTACGTTCAAACTCTCTGCCTAGGCTAAACTCTTTCATCGCGTCGGCTTTTACATTCGACGGAATAGACTCCCAATTTTCATATCCAAAATAAGACGCAATATCTTCTCGATAATCTTCAATCCCGACTCTCCTGCACTCTGCTTCTTGCCCGAAATATCGAGCAGCTTCCATTCCTTTTTCTGTTCCTTTTTTCATATTATATCCAATCTAGGTTAGTTGATTTTAACTGAAGATGCTCTACTGAGCGGCATCCGATTTCTTGGAGTTTTTGGCAGTGCTAAGCGTTCTCAAAATGAAATGCTTACGTGAGTAAACAGCCATATGATGATTTCGATTAGCTTCCAGATTCCAAAGACTCCAAAAACCATGAGCAGGACGATAAAAGTCCCAAGTCCTTCAAGCATTTTTCCATTCATAATTTACCTTTCGTTGCGGTTCCGAGAACCAGTCGATTCAGCGAATGCGAGTTTCGCCGCTTGTGTTTGTCGAATCAGTCAGCTCGCATCCGCTGTTCGCATCAGAAACCACGACTTCCGCCTTGAGCAGTTCCACCGTGTTCTTGAAGGCGCGTTCTAGTAGTTCGGGCGGCATCTCCAGATCATAGACGCTTCCACTACGCGCCATGCCCGCCATCACGCAATCCGAGATGTATTCGATCACGTCGAGAAGATTCACATTTTCCGGCACTCCGTCCGCTTGCGCGAGATGGTGGCGATGAATTTTACGGTGATTGTCCCACCATCCCGTTTGCTTGAAGCCCGTCACGAAGTCCTCATGGAACCAGTCGATAGCGGTCAGCTTATCATAGTCGTGCTCTCCGGCAGCTTCCGTGAGCTTGCCGATGAAGAACGCCATTGCCTTCACCACGTCCCCGATGTGGGTGCGGCTAGAAGCGAGGAGTGTTTCCTTGTTAGTGTTGGCGAAGTCGCAGGTCCGTGTGTCTGCGGTGGCGGATTTAGTTATTGGTATCATAAAGGTTTCAGGTAATTCGGAAGAATGCGAACAAGACGCTGATCCCAACAGAGATGGCGGCCGAGTTCATTTTTGGATTCATGGTTTTATTTCGCCATCTCTGTGGGATAGCTCGGCGATCTTAGTCGTTCTCAAAATAGTTCTCCCCCTCGCTTATCATGCAATCAATCGCCCACTGAGGCAGGTTGACGTCGCTAGGCGATTTCGAGACGGCCTTCATTCCCTCAAATATTCGACCGCCCAGAACCATTGCGGGCAGCAGATTGTAAACGTCATTCGGCGTCTCGCAGTCAGCGATCACCTCGCAGACTTCTTTCAACTGCTTGCGCACGCAGGCGTTCCCGGCGTAGACAATCGCTTTGAGTATGCGCTCGACTTCCTTTTTTGTAAGCGTCTCGCCCTTCTGGATTCCTAGCTTCTTCTCATCGAGCGCCGTCTCTCTTATTTGCTTGTCAATCTTGAGATAGGCATTCAGCGCAACCTTTTCCCGCTCGCTATTCCCGTTCGCCTTCGCTATCTGTAACTCAGCCAAATACTCATCACGCAACTCATCCGGGGATTTCGTGTCAGACTCGGCTTTATAAATCTCCGCCTTTATGTCGTTTTTCTTCTCGTAGGCCTTCACCCACTTGATGCACATATTCTTCGCCTTAAGTCCCTCGTAGCAAAGCGCGTCATCTTGGTCAAACTTGACCCCCGCCTTTTTTGCCCGGTGGATCGTCGAACGCTGGACTTTGAATTCATCCGCCAACTCCAGGTCGGTCTTGTCAGGGCGCATCCCATCTCTCTCCCGCTCGGCGTTGTCCAGAGTCTTAGTTTCCGCCGACGTCAGCGGCCTGCCCGCTTTGACCTTCGCAACGATGTTCGCGAGGTTCTTTTTACGGATCGCGTCGAATTGATTTTTATCAATCATATGCCGCTTGAATCTTGGAGCGTTGAGGTCGGAGTTGAACCGCCTGCAGTTTCTTGATTATACCTGCGTATATGGCGCGGTTTATTTTAGTCTTTTCCATTTGCCGCGCTGTTAAAGGTTGCGCCTGTTGTGGCGTGAGTAGCTTCGAGGCCGGTGTAGTCTTGCCAGCGTTCGACGATAACATCGCAGTTTGCAGGATCTAACTCGCATAATTCGGAACGTCTGCCCAATTGCTCGGCGACGATTACAGTGGTTCCGCTACCTGCAAATGGGTCAACAATGTCGCCCCGACTGCAATTTGCAATTAACATTCTAGTCCAGTCTACCGGTTTGCTGTGAGGGTGTGCAACGTCGCCAGAATGCAGTTGCGTGATCGGCTGTTTAAATACGTCGGAGAGGTGTTTCCCTTTTGGGTTGGCTTTGTATTCGTAAGTTCCCCGCGTGTTTGTCACCTGTTTTGATTCGCCGGGTTCTCCGTAGTGACTGCCCTCGGTGTCGTAGTCATCAATTGAGCCATACCACAATGCCACTTTGCAACGTTTCAGCGGCCGATTCGGGGCATACCAAGAAGTAACACAATCCCAAACAAAAAACCAAGTTGGAGCCCCGAACATCGAGACGACGTCAGCCATTCTTTGACCGTCGCTAAATGCGATGACGCTGCCAGATTGAATAGACGGTTTTACTTTTGCGCATTCAGCATCCCACGGAGGGTCAAATATTAAACAGCCTACGTTATTTGATTTAATCCAGTCGCACGCGTTACTGTCGCCACAAGTCAGGCGATGGTTCCCCATGACCCACACGTCGCCCTCAACTGTAACCTGCAGCACTGGCGCGGTGGGGATGTCGTTTTGGTCGGTCTTGCCCTTGGTTTCATCCGTGCCCAGTAGCTCAGCCAGTTCGGTGTCGTCAAATCCTAGCAAGCCCACGTCGAAGTCTTCCTCAGTCAAACGGGCGATCTCAGCCGCCAAAGCGTCATCATCCCATCCCGCATTCATTGCGAGCTTGTTGTCGGCGATCACGTAAGCCCTGCGCTTCGCGTCGGATAAGTGCGCTAGGCAGATGGTCGGAACTTCATCTAGGCATAGTTTTTGCGCAGCGAGCAATCTTCCATGCCCGGCAATGATGCCGCCGTCTTTATCGGTCAGAATTGGATTGTTAAACCCGAACTCCTTGATCGACGCCGCGATTTGATTCACCTGTTCCTCACTGTGAATCCGACTGTTGCCCGCGTATGGTATCAACGTATCTGTTTTGATTGATATTATTTTATGTTGCATAGTTTTGTTGATTTTGATTTGCGTATAAAAATACGACTAGGCGCTAAACC
>Ga0307934_1001265_pt1 | contig 15918 bp, 11 predicted proteins | sample OrgLakmetageno90_FD_201838 | JGI IMG/M metagenome (GOLD analysis project Ga0307934, IMG submission 201838) | Saline water microbial communities from Organic Lake, Antarctica - #90 | ecosystem: Environmental > Aquatic > Non-marine Saline and Alkaline > Saline | place: Antarctica: Organic Lake... | reverse complement strand
TGATCCATCCATATGAACATTAGTTCCATATCTTTGTTGATGTTTTGTTTGAAAAATTTTGTGAGTTGATTAATTTTTTGTAATCTTTCTTGATATTCATGTCTCAAATTTATTTTCTTCAGCACAGAAGAATGAACATTGTTCACTTGATTGTGATCTGCCCAATCAATATCTTCTTTCTTCAAATGAATTTCAGAACAATTTTTAATTTTGCAATTTGTCATTATTTTTTGATTTTTTTTATTTTCATCAAGTCGTTTGACAACTTGCGCAAAATGTGTTTCGTTGAATATGGATAGATGTTTAGATTTGGTTGTTTTTGGTTTGAATGTCTCAATGAATTTTTCGGTTTTTTGTTTAGTTTGTTTGATCCAATATAAAGTGGCTTCTAAATTATTTTTGATTGATGTTTGATGAAGAATTGAAAAAATAAAAGCTTCTGATTTTTGACATTTGAAAAGTGGGTCAATCAATGAACCATCCGTTTCTTTTTTTATACTAAAATAAGGCAATTGTTGAGATATTTCTTGAAAAACAATGGTTCGAACATTATTTGAAGTTTCATGTATTGAATTTCTGCTGATTGAATGATCCATGTGGTTTGTTGGAAAAAAACTTTTGAGTGTTGACTCTGGTGTACTTTTGAACCATTCGAATTTAGATTGAAAATGAACAAAATTTTGCATTGTATCGTACAAAATCAATTGGATTTTCAAAATATAATAAAAAAACATTGCATTACAATAAGATTGTTTCCAATCTTCCCAATTGTCACAAAAAACAATAAATTGATTTGTATCAACATCTGAATAGCTTGACGGATTCATTTTCAATCGACATGTTGGAGATTCACCATCTTTTATATTTTGATCAATATTTTCAATAGAAGAATGCATAACAGAATTGGGAACGAAAGTGGATTGAATTTCAGAATCATTTCTTGAACCATTTTTTATAATAGATTGTGAAAGCATCGAATTGAGTGATTCCATGGTTTGATTTTTATTTATTTTTTCACTAATTGAATAAGGTATGACTTGAGATTCATTTGGTTTGACCATAGATTCAATGTATTTTTTGACTAGATAATAATTTTTGTTGGATTTGGGTGTGATTTGTTTTAAAAAGTCATACAGAGACTGATTTTCTTCAGGAATGTTATCGAGTAAATAGGAAGGTTGAAAATCAGAACAAATGAAATTTCTTGTGTTTCCAAGATTTTCTTGAATGGAATCATTAATGTCTTTGTAATCTTTGAAATAATTTTTGTATTTTTTTTTAATTTTTTTTTCAATTTTTTTAGTTTTGTTGGTGGATGAAAAATTATTGGTGCTTGTTTGGATTGTATTTTTGTGAATCAGAGAATCGTTATTTTTTTGCTGAAAATCTTTTTTAATTTCTGTGATTCCCCTTTTCAAATTATCATCTATTTGGATATCATTTTGGTTAATCGAATCATCATTTGAATGTTTGAATGCATTGAAAATATTTGAACTGAATGATTGTTTTGATTGATCAATAACAGATGCATTCGAACGATTTGGACTCGAGTTTTGCAAATTTATGTTTTGGATTTTGTTTTCAATCAAATTAGAATAAAAATCACTGTTCATATTTTTGATCGATTGAAAAAATATAAAATTGTTTGATTGAACAAATGTTTTGTCAAATAAAAATTGTTAAATGATATAACTTGATAAATTAAAATAATCAATCAAATAAATCAAAAAATATTGTCTCGAAATGTTTTATATAGTTTGTTCAAATATTTTTTACCCAAAAAATAAAACATCGATTGCCATTTTATATTCAATCATAATTCAAAATAAACAACAATGCAAAATCCTGATAAAAAAAAACCCAAAAAAAACCCACCCAAGCCAAAAAAGTCCAATGCTTCGACTTCCAAAAACGATTACACAACAAATACTTTTACTAATGCAACAGAACAGAATGAAAAATATTTAAAATCGCCTGATGGAAAGAATCAAATCAGTCAGAAAAATTTCATATTCAAACATTCAAAACAGGACACACTTGATGTTATAAATTCAAGTTTTTTATTTAAATTGTGCTACATGTGTCGTTTCTTATTGAAATGGCAAAAACAATATGATGAATCTGAAGATAAAGAAGATAAAGAAGATAGATTAAAAGAATCATCGTATTATTACAGTAGGTTGTTTGAAATTGCAGATGGAAAGGGTGTCAAAGAAAAAGGATGGTCTTGCAAAGAATCAGTGGAGGCGATAAAAGACAATTTGAAAATTCATGCTGGCGTTTTAAAAGAAGAAATCATGAAAAGCGATGATAAAATCAATGAAGACATTTTGCTCGAGTTGTTTGGAAATTCCAAAGACAAGGATGAATTGTTTAATGTTCACCCTGAATACTTTTGGAAAAATAAAAAAATAACAAGAAAAAGAAAGATTGCTGTGATTAAACAAATAGCAGAAATATGTTTGATAGCAGATTCAAAGTCGTTTGATGATAGTGAAATGTCCAAAAAAACCCAACAGGCAGCAATAAACATGATGATGTCTCAGAAGCCAGGTGAGAAAATTAACCCCATCAAAGAAAGGTTTGTTGTTTGTTTTTGATATTTTTTTGATATTTTTTTGAACGTGTTTTTAATTTTTTTTTCAGTGTAAAATTTGTCAACAAAATGAAAAAAAATATTAATGCCCAAGATGCAATTAATTTGTGCGAAAACACAATCGGATCAATGAATTTCGGAAACGTTATATCCGAACTAACCAAAATGAATATCTTGTCTGATGAACACATGGATGAAGAAACAAAGAAAAGTTTATCTAATCCATCTGAATTGATAGCTGAATTGAAAAAAGTAAACAAAATGAGAGAATTGGAAAAAGAACAACAAGAAGATCAAAATCAATTGACAGAAGAAGATATTTCAAAATACTTTTCTTAAAATGCCAATAAATATCACTTGTTCATGAAATACAATTTTTGCTGTTTTTTGTTTTTGAATTTATTTTTTCAAAAACAACAAGATAAAAAATGATGAATAAAAATTTCAATGGAGATAAATTGTTTTTTGATGTCAGATGTTTCACATGCGGAAAAATGATTTCTGGAAAAGAACAAAAATTTGCAGCATTGATGCAAAAATACAATAATCGCGGAAAATGTATGGATATATTGGGTTACAAACGTATATGTTGCAGAAGAATGTTTTTGGGATCATTGGACATTGATTTTGAAAATTTGGAATATCATCAAATGAATGAAATGAAAGCACCAAACAACGACTCTCAATATTTCGTGGCAGAAAAAAAAGATCGATGCATTGTGCACATTGAAATATCAAAAAATAGGATAACAAACAAACCAATGACCAAAAGACCAACATTGAATCATTCGGAAAAAGCTTACGATTCAAGTAAAAAAAGAAAAATCGAATCCACATCATTTGACAAAAATGGATTTGTAAATGAATTGAATCAATCATACAATAATCCTTTTTCACAAAATAAATTCAATCAAAATGCAACCACAAGTACATCGAATTTCAATCCATATTCTTCAAACGACGAAGCATATTCACCCGTTGCACCCACCGAAAAATCATATGATTCACCATACAAACCTGTTTCTCCAAATTCAAATCTTTATCCGAATCCATTTTTAAATCCAAACCAATGAGATCAAAAACCAAATCTCAAAAATCTGTTGTCAAAAAAACGAAACAAATAAAAAAAGGAAGACGAATAAAAAATATTATTCAACGTCTCCAAAGTCTCAACAGTGTTTTATCTCTTGATAACCAAGACAATTATTTTGTTCAAAAAAATAAAAAACAAAATGAAATTGATTTTTTGAAACAAAATATTAACAATTACAATATTGATTCCCAAACACAACAACTCAACATTGTAAAAAAAATTCAATGTAGCATTCACATGAACAGAAGAATTCAAAATGTTCAGCACTTGTATCACACTATAAACACACATCTTCCCAAAAACATTCAAATGGATCAAAAAATAAAATGTTTTGAAATATGTCAATCTATTGAAAGATGCATTTTTTATTATTATCATTTGGACGAATCATACAAAGTGTTTTATGAACACACCATACAACAAATAACACATTATTTCGAACAAAATGCAAATTATATTTTAAATAATATGAGTTTCGATCAATTGATTTATTTTTTGGCGAATTCATTGTATTACATACAAAACACAAACCAATACAATAAATACATTGAAATGTTAAAAACAGTCGGTGAATGCAAACGAAGCATCAATATTGAAACGAATGATCCATTTGAAAATTGTAAAAAGATTGTAAAATGCAGATATTGTGGTCACGATAAGGTTAAAATATCGACTGTCCAAGAAAGAAGAGCAGATGAAGGGTCGACTGTTATTTACCAGTGCACAAAAGATCACACTCATACATGGAGATTGAGAGGATAAATTCATTGTAAAAAAATTATAAATTATTTGAAATGTTCTTTGATTGAAATTGAAAATTGACATTTAAGAAATCAAAATAAAAAAATAATTTATTTGAAAAAAAAAACAATTCAAACAAAATTTTTAAAAACTAAACTATTATTTATCATGGAAGGATTCAGTTTTTTAACAGACACAAACGGAATAAATTGTGACAGTGTAATAACAAAATCTTTACATTTCACAAATTTGGAAACCGAACACAGTACATCACATATTGACAGAAAACAAAAACATAAAACAATTGAACAATTGTCTGTGTATGACAAGAATGGAAATTCTGTGTTGACATCGGGTAGAGAAATAGAAGTGATCCAACAATATAAAAGTTCATGTCAAAAACTGATTCAATTGATTGGGAAATCGTTTAACTATTTGTTTGAACAAAAAGGACTACAATGCCAATGGAATCAAACTGTGAATGAATCGTTGGAAAGTTTGAGTGATTCGGATGCTCTTCAAAATAGAGTTGACAAATTGAGCGAGAACATAGATTTTCATATGAAGACACAGACGCATCAATCGAGAATAATGTTTCATCATTATCATTTTGTCAAGTCAGTGTTTGATTATTATTACCAGAACAATGAAAAGGAAGAAAATATATGCTCCACGTTTGACAAAGCATCCTCATCATTCGTGGTTTCCAATCCAATGATTAAATTATTGAGCGACCACATATTGTATGGTGAACCGATTCAGGCATTATGTTTACCTTTGAGACAAATGAACATTCAAATTCTGGACAACAGAGGATACAAAAAAGGAATGGTCGACAAGAAAATGAAAAACATGAAAGTTCAATTGAAAAGTAAAAAATTGCATCAAAGTGTCAATCAAGATAAATTGCTTCGACCATTTTTATCAGGTGTTCCTTTTAATCCAGTATATGTTTTATTAAATCATTTGCCTGATCAAAAAAAGTTAAAGAATGAAAAAGTCAAATTGTGTCACATCGAAGAAATTAATGCAGTAAAATCTCCACTCAAACAAGAAGAGGATATTAATCATCACATCAAACAAGAAAACTTGCTTTTTGTTTCCAATCCAGCAAAAAATATCCGATATTTCATTAATGAGAAAAAGTACAATGATCAATCTTATTTTTGCAACAAGAAATTCATTCATCAATACGAAAAATTGGATTTTATTTTGCCTTTTGATGAATTGACACATTGTCATCGTGTTCCGCAAACTCCATTTCTGTTTTATGATTTGAAGGAATTATCAACTAATTATGTTCACACTGTCATGGACAAACAAAAAGACCCAAAGAAAGATGCTCGATTGTATGATCGAAGATTCAAACTGAATATGAAAACTATAAATAAATTGTTTTCAAAAAATGACAAAAAAGAATTAAAATTCATTGATTCCAACTTTGAATCTTATGCTTTTATTCAAGAAGTGTTGAAATTGGTAACAGGACAAGACGATATCTCGTCTTTCAATCATCCAGATTTTATAAAGAAATTGAAAAATTCAATTCATGAAAATTATAATGACATATCAGAGATGGCAAGAGAATTAGCAGAAAAATATGAAAGTGAAAATTGTCAGGGAATAGAAAATGATTGTTTGAACACACCATCGCCAATCAAACAAGTCGAGTATCAGGATCATGACATTTGGTTGAAAAATGTTTCAGCAAAACAAATAAAAGAATTGAACACAGACATTGCAACACATGATTTAGAATGCAGAATCATCAAATCCAAAAAGAAAAACAAAGACCTTCAACTTCGAATGAAACGATTTGAAGTAGATAAAACAGTAAAAACATTGAGATCACTTGGTTTTAAAATTGACACAAACATTAATCATTATAGGAGATTGGTTATTGAATATGTGAAACCAGACGAATTGTATTCCATGGCAAAGAAAATAGTTAACCATGAATTGACATTGATATCATCAGAAAACAACAAAAAAAGTTTAAAGGACAGATTATTGGAAAAATATTACAATGAACCATTGAAATCTTCGATTATTAATGTATTGTATGATTTTGGAGAAATAGAATATGAAGAATACAAACATTATGAAAAAATAATGTATTTCAAAGGACCGAGTCTTTCTATATCACAACGAGAACAGATATTGGATTTATTTTTCTGGGTTCATTTGAGTGATTATTTCTTTTATAAGGATTCTGGTGAAATTGTGAAAATCGAAAATCAGGAAACAAGAGAAATATATGAAAAGATTTACGAGCAAACTAAAAAGTACAGAATCATATTTGAATACATTTTATATCAATACAAATTGAATGGAGTTAGGGTAAGATGCATTAACAGTTATGAAAGAACAGGGGAAAACAGGGGAAGAAATGCAAAAAAGAGAATACGGGTTTTCAGGGAAGAGAGAGCCTATATTTACGATCAAAAATATAGCAAACATATTGGAATAACAAAGGATGGAATTGTGGTTGCATGCAAAAAAAAAATTGATAATCAAAATGAAGATGTTTATTTATTGAATTACACAAACAAAAAGAATCAAAATTCAAATGAAATGATTGATGAAAAAGATGAAATCAAATTAGAAAACCGTAAAAATCAATTGTTGGACACAAATATTAAAATAGTCAATGAAGAATTATTGGATCAAATGAAAAAACAAAAGTCGAAAGATCAATTCGATGACATAATGTCCATGATAAACCAAGTTCAATCTGAAGATCAATCATTGGAACCTCCATTGAAAAAAATAAAATCTAGTTCAAGTCAATCTTCCAATGACATGCCAATAGAAAAACCGACAGGATTGGATTATAGTAATTTTATTCAAGAAGACAATGATGTTATTCATGATGATGGAAACAATGATGATTTGAATCAAAATAAAAGGTATTGGAGCAAAGAACAGATATATGAGGATGACATGGATTTCATACGAAAGGGAATTGATAATGCTTATGAATCGGACGAGGATTTGAATATATTGGAGACGAGTGTAATGCAGATGAGAACCATATTGTTTAACAAAAGAGAATTTTACGACTCACAAATTAATATTTTAGAATCATTGAAGGCTTATTTTAGAATGGGTCACACATACTTTCAAAACATAACAGCAAAAACAAAGAATTTCAAATCAAAAATTGAAAAGATTGCAAACAAATTGAAAAACCTAACAGAAAAAGATCAGATTGAAAACTATGATATGTTGAATGACAAGGAGCAAATAGTAGAGGATTTGAGATTTGTTAAAAAATTACAAGACATTGTGGATCAAAATTTTATAAAAAAACAATAAACACATTATTATTGTTTTTAAAAGAAAACCAATATTTTCAATTTTTTTAAATAAAATATTTTTTCACAAAACAAAAAATGAATCTTGATCTTGATAAACCAAATCGAAATAGTATAGCAGTGGAATCCAAAAATTTCAATTCATTTTTGCAAAAAAATATATTGAAAAAAGAATCTCCAAAATCATTTGATAAAAATTGTCCAGAAACAAATGTGTTTAACATCAAACCGAGAAACAGGTTTTTAGAAATTCAATCTGAAAATGACGATCTTGCAATGGAAAAATTAAAAAAAGAAGCAAGTCAAAATGTTGCAAAAAATTTATCTCAACAAACCAAAAGTTTAAATTCAAATAATAATTTAAATTCAATAAAAAATCCAAATCCATTAAACAAAACCATTGATATTCAAAACATTGACTTTCCAACAATCAACAATCCAATCAAAAGAGAAATAAAATCAACACATGATCATATTTCAATACCCGAACAAAACCATGAAGACAAACTTGATGATTCGGTTGGATCAAAAGAACCAAATGATAAAAATACTGAAACATTTGATAACAATTGGGATTACAATATAAAAAAAGTTTTGAGAGCATGGAAAAATATAACAAAAACTTATGCGTATATTCATGATCGAACTGCATTATATTATTATTGTATTCATGTTTTCATACAATTGCCTGTTATTTTGTTCAGTACATTGACTGGAGCTTCTGGAATTGTCACTTTTGCTTTTGGATCAGAAGTGGGAACATTTCATTGGATAAACATTGTAACGACAGCTTTATCTTTTACAGTAGCTTTGTTATCCGCTTGTTATACTTTTTTCAATCCACAAAAAACAAGAGAAAAACACATTCGTTCTTGCAATGATTTGAAATCTTACTCCAAGAGCATAACTATTGAACTTTTAAAAAAAAAAAACAAAAGAGAAGATGCATATATTTATTTAGAAAACAAAAGCAAAGAATATGATGATTTGATTGAATCGATGCCACCCTTTCCTTTATTAACAAGTATATTATACAGATCAAAATTGCAACGAATAAATAATGTCTCAAAATACTCTTCCAATGCAAAATCCAATTCAAATCTTTGTTTCACTTTTTTGAAACATTCATTATGTTGCATGAAAACTAAGATAGACAGTGTTTCTATCGATTCCAAAGCAATATCAGATAGTGTTACAAATTCTAAAACTGGAGGAAAACAAGAACAACAAATTACAAAAACACAAAAGAGAAAGTCAATATCAACTCACATATCAAACTGCAAACCAAATAAAAAACCTGATTCAAACGACATATTAAACATATTGTACAGTAACATCCATCAAAGTGAAAACAATGTGTAAAAATTAAAATATTTTTTATTCATAATTCATTTCCAACAATAAATTATTCTTCATCAATGTTGCTGAACATAGCATCTTGGTCAAAAAAATCACTTGATGATTTTTCTTCTTCTTTTGCTTTCTTTGATTCGGATTTCTTTTTTGGTGCAGCTTTTTCTTTTTTTGGTTCTGTTTTCTTTGTTGCAGTTTTCTTTGTTGAGGTTTTTTCAACAGGAGCCTTCTTTGTTGATTTCTTCTTTTCAGTTTTTGTAACAGTCTTTTCTACAGATTCCTTTTTTGCTGGAGAAACAGCTTTCTTTGTTGCTTTTTTCTTTTTCTTTGATTCAGTTTCTGTTTCTTCAACTTCCATTTTGTCATCTTCCTTTTTTTTTTTGAAGCCAATTTTTTTTGCTCCTTTTCTTGTTGCTTTTTCAACTTTTCTTGTTGTTTTCTCAATTTGTTTCTTTCAGCTTTTTTCTTTTCTGAAAGCTTCTTTGGCATAGTCTCCCCTCTATCTTTGTTGATTTCATTGATCTTTTCCAAAATTTTCTTTCCCAAAGTTGGTGAATCTTCAAAAATCTTTTGAGATCCATCAAAAGCATGTCTTCCCTTTGCAGTTAGACATTTTTCCATTTTACAATAATCGTGACTTAAATCAACAACACCTTCCACAATGTTAGAAACTTTTTCAGCAATTTCCGCGATTGTTTTGTTTAAAATAACATCCTTGGTTGATCCTAATGCTTCTGATGATTTTGCTTTAAAGAATTCCAATGCTTGTTTTTCAATCTTTTTCTTGTAAAGAATTTTATCATTGGAAAAAAAAGATTCAATTTCTTCTTTTGTCAATGTTTTGTCCGGTGAGAATTGTTTTGTTGCTAACATTGTTATTTTCGTTGTTTTTCTTTTTTTTCTGATATATTATATTTTATTTTTGTGTAATGAATTGGAAATTTGATATTCTAACAAAAAATAGACAATTTTCTTATGTCAATTTGAAAATACATTTATTAAATTATTTTTTCATGACAAATCAACTACACATTGATCAATGGTTTTGAAATATGGCATTCGTATTATTTTTATTCTTTGATTTGAACGCCGATCATTTTCAAACATTCAATCACATATTTCTTTTTTCTTTGAATTTGACCCCTTTTTAATATTTCTCTCGCATTGGATATTCTATCTAATAAACCGTTTTCATTGTTGAATTGTTCTATCTCAGCATAACGATCGTTTATTTCACATCTCAATCGTTTGATTCTTTCCTTTGATTCTTTATCTGAATTTATTACCGCCAATATTTTTTCGATATTTTTAATCACATTTTTTATAACATTTTTTATTTCAATCATTTCTTCCTTCGGGTACAAACTTGGATTCTTGCTCATTTTTTCCAATAGAGACATCAATGATTTATAATCATTGTCATACGTATACAATGTGTCCATGCAGTGTTTGGAATAGTTTTCAACTATGGTTTCACATAATTTCAAATGATATTCTGATATTTTACTTGTTTCAACACAGTTTCTCAATAATTCAATATCGTTGGTTGGTTCATGTATTCCCCCATGAAATGAAATGTTTGTGTTCCTTGAAAGTTCAATGTTGTTATTGTTTTGATTTGGGTGATTCATTTCATCAAAATATGGTTCTTGATAATTTAAATCATGTTCTTTGTGATTTTGATAAGGAATGGATTGATCATAGTGTTCATTGAAACTTTGATATGGATATGTTTGTGTATTCAGGTCATTCGGTGTATTATTTTCAGGGAAAGGATTTTGATAATTTTCTTGTATGTTTTGATACGATTCAAATTGATTGAATGTATTTGAACCATTAGAATATGAATATTGATCCATGTTCATTTTTTTTAAAAATTAATAATATTTAGTTGTGTTATTTTTTCAATCAATAGTATTTATTTTGTGAACTCATATTTATAAAACAACTCAGTGTATTTTATTGATTGAAATGAATTGTTGTACTAAAAATAAACATTTGATGTGTTTTTGGAAAGATCGAATTTTTATTTTGAAACAGCTGTAAAAGTATTTATTAAACCAATTCTCAATTTTTGAAGGCATTAAAATAATTTCAAACAAAAAGACAAACAATAAAAAATGAATCAAATCATACAAAAAGTTTACAAATTTCAATTCAATGTCATTTATTTTATCAATGACCACAAATCGAATTGTAAAGTGATAAGAAATGGATTGACAAAAAAAATATTTGAAATAAACAAAACAATGTTTTCAAAAATGAACATGGCGGATGACAATTTATCAAACAAAAATCATATCTTCTGCGTGTATAAAAATTCAATGGACAACATTATAAAAATAGAAGACGATTTTATTGTCAATTTCAATCAAAAGTGCAATGAATTCTGTTATGAAGCTACTATTTGTAATTGTGTATCGATGGTTGATTTCATGAGTGATGTGCTAAATGATTTGAACAATTTGATTCAAAATATAATATCCAATCTTCAGTACAATGATTTCATACAACTCAAATTCAAGTGCATTGAACCCGAAATCATGAATCAAATATCAAATCATCAAAAAATAATTGATTTGTTTTCAAAATTTGTGAAACACATTGAATCTCAAATTGCAAACACAAAATCCAATTTTTGTTGAATCCAAACAGCATGAGAATATTGTAAATAAAACAAACACCAATTGTTTCCAAAATTGAATTGTAATTATAAAAGGAATCCAAGTTGAAATGTAAAATATAGTTTCCAAAAAACAACAGGAAATAAAAAGAATTGTAAAAATAGTTTTTTTTAATATTTCATTTTGATCCATCTTTGTTTGTTTTTCTTTTTTTGCAAGGTTTTTGTGATTCTTCGTTTGAGTTTTGCAAATGACGTTTGAGTGACTTTGTTTTATTATCTTCAATTTCTTTTTTGTATTTTTTTTTCTTTTTGATACTTATCGTTTCATATTCTGCCAAATTCGATATACTTTTAGTGAGAGAGGATGATGTGAAATTTTTATTGATTTGTTTGTTGTTTGAATTTTTGATTAAAGATTTATGTCCAATCAATTCAATAATTCCGTTGTGCATTTCTTTGTATAATATATGGATATTGTGATTGTAAAGGGATGAATCGATTGAATTTTTGTCAGAATGATATTCTTGTAAACATAATCTTATGTTTTTTTGAGTCAATTGTTTAATTCTATCAGAAGGTTCATTTGGATGAATGATTTCACAATGTTGTTTTTTGTAAACAAACATTTTTTGTTGAGAATCATGATTGACTTTATCAAAAAAATCATAATCATTTTTTGATGGATTGTGTTCAATTTCATTCAATCTTTCATCTGAAAATTCCATTATTTTTCTCATGTTTTTCCATCCCGAATTTTTTATGGTTTCTTTCATCAATTCCTCATTCATTATGGATGATCCTCTTTCTGTAAACATGTTAATACATGCCTCATCCACATTGAAAACTTGATCATTTTTCAAGATAGAAAGTGTTTTTGTTTTCAATGGATTGAACATTTGTTCCAATGTTTCATAATATTTGACACCATTTCCACAAATCATGGAATTCACTGTTTTTGTTTTTTTTTGAATCAAATTTCTTGTTCTCGATTCATCAAACTTAGTTTTAAAATGATTGAAATGACAATGTATTGCGTAAAATAAAATTTGCATTTTGTTGTTTTGATTGAATTGTTCAAGATTGAATCGGTTTCTCAAATCAGAATTTGTTGTATTTTTAGTTTGATCGGAATCATATACTATCTCTGCCTTATCAAAACAAATGTAAAAATTCAATAAAAACAAAATCAAAGACCATACTTGATTGTTTTTTTGATTGATTGATAATAAAGCATACCAAATCACAATTTCCGGCGAAGAGAATATTGGACTCATTCGTTCGACATTTTCTGTTTTTTTCTTGGATGAAAAAATTGTCAAGTCCACAATTTTGCGTTTGGATGAATCATTTTTTGCAAATTTACAAATTTCATTGTAATAATTGGTCCTCAGTTTTCTTTTTTCTGTTATGGATGCACAATATAACAAATGACACAATAAAAATGCATTCGATTCATACTTTTCCATGTTCTGTTGAACTTCTGGTTTGATGGGATCGTTTTGTGAAAGACACATTTTTATATTTTGTGAACATTGAAGAATGTACATTAAATATTTTATAATGTTTTCAATGGGTATAGAAAGACTCACTTGATACTTGTTTTTAACATGCGGCTCCATTTCAAAAAACACAGTCTTCAAATCCATTTCTAATTCTATTTTTTTTTCATTTTGCATATTCATGGTTCGAATAAAATTGCATAATTCCATAGTGTCTTGGGATTTGTAGTTGTAAGCCAATTGATTTAAACTGTCATAATATTGATTTAAAAATAGAGACGATGTTTTTTTAATGTTGAGCATCCACAAATCAATGCAAGTCATTTTGATTCGATCTTTTTTTGGTACATTTTTCTTTATAAAAAATTGTTGTTGCTTCAAATTGAATTGAAGTGTGCAAAAACTCATGCAATGTTCAACTGAAACATATTTTATAAAATATTCCATCAAACACTTGTAAACATGCAATTGATCATCCCTATCATTTTCTTGCAAATGAAACGTCCAATAAATGGATTCTTTGAACGCATCGTTTTTGAGAATTGAATAATGAAGTGAGTTGTAAACCTCATCCATCAATTCATTATTTTTAGAAAATTCTAAAAAAAAAGCCATTTTTGTGATTTAAAGTATTTATAAAAATGATTGTATTTTCAAAAAAATAATTTTGAAAAATAATTAAATCTCTTTGGTTCAAATTAGTTGAAAGATTGAACACATTTAAAAAATAATTTAAAATCAATGAAAAATAAAAAAAACACTCGAACTTGCAATTTCAAGAATATAAACTTGGTATTGAATCACGTAAAATCAAAATCGATTAAAACGAATCAATCAAAATCATCATTGGCATTTGTTCAAACACCAAAACTCATCTCCAAAAAAAGAAAACTCGTTCCACAAAAATCAAACAATGAAATAAACAAATCTGAATTGATTGAAACAATCAAAAAAAAAGAAATTATTGAAGTTGACCAAAAATATGAACTAATATTTCATGAACTGTATCAAAAAGATGCACATTCATGTGACATAACAATGGAACTGACAAGCATGGCTATATTCATACGTTCACAATATCATTTGAAAAAACGATTTGGTTTCACATTGGAAGATAAAGGAAAAGTTTTTTGTTTGCATGGTGAATCAGGAACAGGAAAAACAACAATCATAAATCATTTCAAATCAGACATGGAAAACTATTTCAAAACCATATTCAATATTAAAATCATTCATTACTTGGATTTTTATGATTGGTACAAAGAAAATGGTTATTCTTTGGTCAAAGAAGAGCAAAAAGTGTTTTTGAAATATATTAAGCAGATGTTTTTGACAAACAATATGTTCAACGAAGACAAACAAACCAAACTATTTGTCTTTGAAGATATTGATTGCTGGTTTGTCAATTCTAAAAATTATTTAAAGGATTTGAAACTTCAAACATTGGAGAAAATGATTGGAGTGGGAAATTGTTTGATTTTCACGTTTTCAAATTTCAATTCATCGTTTTTATTCAATTTGAACACAGAAACACTTTCAAAAAAATTAAAAGACATTGAATTATTGAAAAATACTTTTACAATCAATCAATTGAAACCTTTTTTAAAAATTCAAAACAACTCGATTCATTTAACAAATGAAATGATGACCAAAATCTTTTCAGAAACAAAAAATAAATGGAAAGGAACAAAAGGATTGGATTTTCAATACCAGGATATCCACAATCAAAAAATAAAAATCAATGAAAAAATAATACATGAATGGATATACAATGTATCTTCACGAATAGAAAGAAAAACAACTCTTCCCAACAACAAATTAAAATCAATCTTTCAAGATAACTGGGCAACATGCAAACCAAATTTACAAAAATTTAAATCAACTCTGATGGAAATATTGTATAATCTACCCAATCAACAATTAAAAAATGATTCTTTTTTGAAATCCATTGATTCCTCTAAAAATAAAACACCAACCAATTATTGCAACTCCATGATTGAAAAGATGTCTGTATGTTTTAATACGAATGGAACAATAAACAAGAAAATCAATTCAAATGATCATTCACGATTGACAAATCGATTCCAAAGTTTCCTTGACAATTTCACAGTTGAGAAACCTATTACAAATTTATTGGACAATACTTTTCGGTATTATCCCCATCACAAAAAAATAACTGAAAATTCAAATCAATTGCACAATTCTCCTGTACCAAATTATTTGGAAAATATTTCACAATTTGATGTTTACAATAAAAAAATGTGGATCAATAAAGAAGAAGACTGGCACATTCAAAGTTCCAATCATTTGTTTATGAAAATCCAAAACCAATTCAACAATGATTTGTCAAACATGGACAATAACTCAAAGCACGATAATATTGATTTTGATAAATCAAAAGATATTTCTCATTTCAAATTTGATGACAACAAATTAAAATCTTTTCAATCAACAAAAAAACATAAAATCACAATGAAAAAAAAATAACGGCTTACTAAAATCACAATTTTTGCCACAAAAATCACAATTCGTTGAAAATATTCACAATTTTATTAAAAAATGATAAAAATAGAATATTCTTTATTTTTATTTTGAATGTTCTAAATATTTATTTCAAAAAAAATATAAAACCTTTTGAAAAAATAAAATTCACCACATTCACAACAAACAAAAACAAAAAATATTAACATAAA
>Ga0307934_1001260_pt1 | contig 15982 bp, 33 predicted proteins | sample OrgLakmetageno90_FD_201838 | JGI IMG/M metagenome (GOLD analysis project Ga0307934, IMG submission 201838) | Saline water microbial communities from Organic Lake, Antarctica - #90 | ecosystem: Environmental > Aquatic > Non-marine Saline and Alkaline > Saline | place: Antarctica: Organic Lake... | reverse complement strand
ACGAAGTTGTCTTTCAACCACGTGAGGATAGTCTCTTCGATACATTCTTCTGGCGAATCGTCATAGTGAATGTCTAGCTCTCTGTTTTCGTTCATACGTAGCCACGCCACCGCATCCTCGATGAACTCCTCTTGAGTCACCTTGTGGTCGCGTCCTTCGTCATCCCAGTCTTTACAATACTGCTTACATTCTGCGGCTAGCTCCCATAGTTCCCCTTGTGTGAGGTTTAGGTCCGGGCTAATCCTGTCTTGATAATATGTAGTCAACGGGAACTCCCCATCTAAATTGACGTCGGCAAACCCGCCATCCTCTACCACGACGATCATATCGAACCCTGTCCTGCCTATCAGCAACACCTTGAGGGGCGGCTTGTGTCTATCGCTACAACACCTATCTGGTGTCTCTATCAATTCTTTCATAATTTTTGTAATCTTTTTAATTCTTTCTCCCAGCACTTCCTGACGACAGCCGCGTCTCCTGCGTCTATCATATGGGTGTATTCACAATCGACTACATGGCCTGTGTGTTGAAAATTCTCTTCCCTTACTTTTTTAGAGATAAGATCATTCAACGCATTAAACAGCGCGTATGCGTTGGTGTCTTTGGTGTATAAAATATGATCAATTCCCATACGTTTTATTTTTAAGTTATTATCTTCTGCAAACTGCAGAGTTGCTGCGTTAGCTGGTCAGTCAACTCCTTCGTTTTGCCAACGAGTGGCGCAGTGTTTAATCTTCTTTTCCACCCATTCGTCTAACGCTTCTATGGCTGCTGTTAGTGTGCTTATTGTTATCAATTTAGTTTTCATAATTTTTGTAATCTTTTCAGTTCTTTCTCCCAGTAATCCCTGACGACAGCCGCGTCTCCAGTGTCGATCATATTGGTGGATTGCCACAGATCTTCTATGTAGCTATTATCAGCGTTGGCGTTACTCATCCTCGTCGCTCTCCAGGTAAGGTTCCACGGCGTCGCGTAATGTGGCCCCGCGGGATTCGATTTCTGTGATGGCTTCTCTTTGTGTTTTGAAATATTCGGAAAACGAGTTTGTGGGTTGCCAATTTCCTACTCTAACTATTTTGAATCGATTTGGACGCATGGGGGTGTCGATAATGTTATAGTATGCGGCCTCGGCGACTTCACAGATGTCTACATCTTCCATCCAGTCCGCGTCGTGTATTCTGTGCGGATCTACGTAGGTTTCCGCGATCCTGCGCATCACATCTTCGTCGTCTTCGTTCTCTTGGCACTCTGCCCATTCTTCTGGCGTCAGCATCACTTCCTGCTTATACTTAATGCGCTGTGTTGCCTGTATTATTACTTTTATCATATCGCTCATGATTTTTGTTTGTTATAAATTTTGGGATAAACCCAACTGTTTACTTCGCTAACTTCTCGGCAGGCGCTTCTAGTAATCCCCGCACCGTACGCACAAGCCCTAGACTAGTCTTACCACCGTGAGTAGTAAGCCACCGATCGTAATGATCTGGGTGGCGTTGTAGTTTTAATACTCGTGCGATCTCTTCACCTATTTTTATTTCTTCTTCCTCGCTCATGATTTTTGTTCGGTTAATCTGTTCATTGTAGCGTGCAGCTCATCCACACACTCTATTAGGTCTTTACCTACCTCACACCACACATCCAATATTGCTAAAGCTGCCAGCCCAGATTCTCCCCGGGATGCATAGCCTGCTGTGTCTGGTAGTTTGCCAAACTGTTTAAGTATGGCGCATATGTGGTCCGTGTTTAGCTCGGGCTTTATCACATCCCAGTGCTTCACCAGGTAGTGGAAGTCTTTCTCTAACTTTCGCTGCTTCTGGCGGTTAGTATATCCAAAGGAGTAGGCGAAAGCCATGTCAATAGCCTTTTCGTAGTCCTGCTCTGAAGCTGCTTCTAGCGCAGTCTCATAGAACCACGCACACCTGTTTACAACCTCACCATCCTCAATGGTGTATAGTGTGTATCTCGCCGCGCCCTGTGTGACGGTTCCCATTTCTGCGATGATGCCGAACGCGGTTTCACCAGCAAAGCCGCCGTGCGGGAATTCCCCGGCCTCAGCGGGTAGGACGTTGACGAACGTGTATGGTTTGTATTTTGGTATTATTTTATTTTTCATTATATTAGTCTATTATCTGTGGTGGGAATTCTCGAAGGTATGATATGGGTCCTTTAGTATACCCTTTTATGGATCCTTCCTTATACCCTGATCCCATATGTTAACTACCTTGGTGGGACTCAGGTTGCCTGCCAAGTCAGATCCCACCACCATATCGCCCACCACAATATTCTGTATTTCTTTTGTTCCGCCGTCTGCCATCCTTACGTGAGTCCCCGATACTACTAACTTCAATGCCTCGTGCCACAACTCATCCCTTTGATCGGCTTCTAATTTTAGCCTTTCTTGCTTATATCCACTCAGCTTTTTCTTCAGTAGGCGCTCCGTCTGTCGGATTACTTTAATGTCGTCCTGCACTTTCTTTACGTCAGCCTCCAACCTTACTATATTACTGTCCAGTTCGGACTTAATACGGGCGGCGTCTTTTAATTTTGTCTTACTCATATTTTTCATTTGCTTTGTTTTAATTTATATGTTTTCTTCTGTCTGTGAACATTACCACTCTACTTCGAGAACCCACACGACCGCGACAGCAGCGGTAGGCGCATTTTATTGCCCTATAGTGTAATGGTAACACCCCAGGTTTTGAGTCTGGTATTTTAAGTTCGAGTCTTAATAGGGCTACCACACTTCACTAACCGCTGCCGAAACAATGTTCGTGTAGTGTAACGGTTAACACTCTCCCCTTTCACGGGAACAATGCTGGGTTCAATTCCCGCCACGAACTCTTTCAATCTTGGTGTAGCTCAGTTTGGTAGAGCGCTGCGTTTGGGGCGCAGAAGTCGTAGGTTCAAATCCTGCCACCGAGACCATCTTACTTAATTCGTTTTAACAAGTATACTAGGTCCCCATCGTCGGACTCCTCCGCCGGGATGTATACGATCTCGCCAACCTTGGTGTCTCGTAGATAGTGCTCGCATACGTCTGCAAACCCAAAGTCGCACAGAGGGCTGTCTATATCCACAAGCTCTGAGAGTGTGAACCTGCGCGGTCCTAACACTTCCTCAAAGTTAACGTCTACCATGTAGCGTATCCACTCGCGACAATACAGGAGTTCTCCTACTTCCTCCTCGATCTCCTCATCAATGATCTCATTGAGTAACGCAATCGATTTCTCGGTCGCTTCTATTTCCATCTCTTCGTGCCTGTGGTCGATTCCCTGGCTCATGAACTTTATTAGCTTATCTTTTAGTTTTTTTAGTTCTACGCGTAGCGCTCTCTCTTGTTCTCCTAATCTTAGTATGTGATGCATTTTTGTTTGTGTTGTGGGGGAGGGGAAATTTTGCTCACCTGTCGATGGTGATACAGAATCCCCAATCCCCGCCCCTCGTTATTTTGTTTGTTGTTGTAGTTTGTGCATTTCGATAATGTGTTCGATTGTACATCTTATCTGTTGGAAGTATGGGTCTCTTCTTGGTGTTTGCAATTCCTCATCTGAGGCCAACCAATTTTCCCACTCCTCAAACGTCTTTTGCTCGCACCCAATGCATATGTGGTTGTCTGTAATTGTAATGCGGTGCTTGATGGTGTTCATTGTAGCCACTTTTCTTGTGGCTACAGCGTTACCAAACATCTTAGCGTTATCATACGCCCAAACGTTACCAGATACCTCAGCATGCTCATACACCCAAGCATTGCCAGACACCTGAGCATGCTCATACACCTGAGCATGCTCATACACCTGAGCATTCCCAAACACCCTAGCATTATCATACACCTTAGCGTAATTAGCCACCTTAGCGTAATTATCCACCCTAGCGTTACCAAACACCTTAGCGTTATCATACACCCAACAATCACCATCTTGGCTTAGGTTATTTACTGCTTGAACATACCCACCTTTATCTCCCTTCTTTACATCTGAGAAATCCTTTAACGCCTCAATTCTATGAAGAGTGTTTCCTCTTACAACGATTGTTTCTTCTGTTAATTTATATTTCACAATTCTATCTGTTGTGCTCATTTTGTTTTTAATTCCAGTAAGCTGTCGGTGTATTCTTGGTGCTGCCTCAGCTCCTCCTTTAGTTTTTCCAGTCTTGCCTCCACCGCATTGGTGCAGACCTCCATACCATACCTATCACGTAGGAAATGTATAACATCCTCATTCGGACTGCTGCGCTCTATATGGAACGCGACAAACTCACTACTAAACTCCACACGGGCTACCCCGGGTATGATGTCTACCCATCCGCTGTAGCTCACGCCGCCTGCCTTACGTAGTTCATCGTCTGTATCCTCGTCTGCAAGGAGGCGGCAGGACAACGCGCCAAACCTATTATACGACGAAGGCATCTCCGCTTTGACGCGTCCGCTTCTTAGTATAGCCTCTACAGCAAGGGTGCGGGCGTAGTTAAAGTCCACAAGCAATGTGACGTAACCATAGGTGCCTTTAGATTGTAACCACACAGTATCCTCACCTACAGGGAGCGGGAGTATCTCCAGCCCCCAAACATGCGTCCACTCTTTTAGAAGTGGCACCCAATCTGACCCGACAAGTAGTCTGGTGAACGGCGTTCGGCTGTTGTCATTCTGCAACGCGCGCGTCACAGCTTCTTTCAGTTTTTCTAATTTTTCGTCTTGATGATTCATTTTATTCTCTTTGGTTTGTGTTGTCTCTTGAGGAACGCCTCATACGAGACGTATTTGTTCTGCTCCATGTCAAGTATGCTGGCATCAAACTCCTGCATGATGACCGGGGAGTGTGTGGCGATAATAAACTGATTGCCAGTCCCCAGCATATGCCGGATGATGCTGCACACCTCTAGGCAGCTCCGTATAGAGAGCGCTGTCTCTGGTTGGTCTAGTAGTATGAGTGAGTTCTTAAACTGCTTGAGGTCTCGCATGTAGGGAAGTAACGCCTCCCCATGGGATACGAACTTCTCTACAATAGCTTGAGCATACTCTCTTTGCTCAAACGGGTCTGGGCCCCTAGTTCGGAGGGAGTCCTTCTCTGTATCGAAATGCAGCATCCCCTCTAGCTCTCCATCATACGTGACATCGAGCGTATTACCGCCTCCAGCGTCAGACTTTATGTCCTTTAGTAGGGAGGACTTACCTGCGCCCTGATCTCCTACTAGTAGCGTTATATCGCGGAACGACACGCACATCCCCTTGGTGAAGACGTGCGTGTCTTGTTTGTATGTCACTTTATTTAGCACGCTTATACTTGGTTAGTTGTTCAACAACTTGGCGGAACGCCCCTTGTATGCGCTCATGATCTACGCGCACCCCTGCGTTATGTATAGCTGATACAGCGCACGCCACGCTATCCATTGCTACGTTCCAGTCGGGGAACTTCCTATCATACAGGTTGTGAGACTGTATGGATGTCATTTCCTTACCGTGTATGCGAAACTTCTCCCCGGTGTCGCCTACTACCACCTCACAGTATGTCTGAGCTTCCTCCTTAGCATCTTCTAGCTCTCGTAGGTTGTCTGTCATCTGTTTTAGATCAGACGTATCCTCTTGGTGGTGCTCCTCCTTAACATCCTCACAGCAATCAGGGTTCACAGTGTATTCAACTCCATCATACTTTTTAACCACGTAGGTGTTGCCGTTTAAAATGCTCTGTAGTTCTACAACACCCTGGCTAAAAGGATGTGTGGCCTGCGCATAGATTAAGTCTCCGGGCTTGTATCCCTGCTTTGCAATGATCTCCTGCTTGGACATCTTTATGTGATTACACATGATGGGTTGCCATTCACCTGCCATTCCCCTCTTCTAGCCTTACCCACTTATTGTCGTCAGCGTGGTAGTAGATGTCTCCGGCTCTGATTATGCCGGCTTTTACAGGTCCCCATTTGTGCCACTTCTTGGGCTCTGGTCTGTCTGGTATTTCGATTGTCATATTGTTATTTGTTTTGGTTGGATTTACGTGCGGCTCTCTTGTCCCGCTTGTCTTGTGCTGCCTTCATTCGCTCTAGGTCCTTGGGTGTCTTCTCCCTGTCGGGGTCGTGACGCTCAGCGCTTGCTGAACGCCCGCCGCCGAGCCCGCCGAACCCACCAAACATGGTAGTTAGAGCTAGTAGCTTCATTGCGCTAGTTGAGCGGCGTGCCGTGCTTGGTGCGCGGTTGTTAGTCTCTTGTTGCTCCTGGTCTATCTCCGTGATCTCAGGGTTGTCTACTTGTGTTGGTTTATCATTCATAATACTTAGTTATTGGGTTACATGATGTCGCGTATGACCTCCAGAAGTTCAGCGGAAGCTCGCTTTACGGAGATGCTTTCGCTGGCATCTATTTGGTTGACGTTCCAATCTGAGTAGCTTTTTGGTATGGAGAAGGTATACTCTTTGTCCTCAGTGCGGATAGTAACGTCATCTAAGGCTGCTGCTACGCGTGTATGACTATCGTCTAGTGTGTAAACAAACTGTTCACATATTCGTGCTGTTAGTCAGGAGTATGGGCAGGCAATGTCAATTACATCCGTCGCATTTTCCTTTTCCAAGAAATCGATAAAGTCCTGCTTCTCGATTTGGTATCTATATCTGTCTAATTTTATCATGTTAGTATTTTAGTTGGTGATTGCGCTGCGATGTCTGCGAGCGTGTAATTACTAAATCCTTCTCCTGCCTTGATCTCCGCGTCTAAAAACTTACGGAGGTCGATACGAGATAGTTTGACGCTAATGAACTTCACGTTTGGCGATAGTATACTGGCGATCATGTCAGAGGAGTTGTCCTTTCTGTAACACAGTTGGATGTCATCGGAAAACCAACTGTCCTCGAAGTCTAGCTTACACTCTGGCACCAAGCTCCCAGCCTTGTCAACTGCCCATATCTTGCTGGTAACACTATCTTTGTCGCGTGCGTGATACGTTAGCGCTCTTTCTCCGACTAGCTTGGTAGTGCTGCAGCAAGGACAAAATACGTGTATCCATAGGTCGTGCTGATAGAGCATCGGATTATCGTGTGTGACACGCCCCCAGCTATGTCGGACATTATAGTATAACGCTAGCCTAGCGTGCTCACAAGGTGGCGTTTTCTTCCGAACTCTGAAGAGTTTCTTTAGTATACGGATCATAGTGCTTTAGTCGCCTCCGTTATGTTTTGTCTCGCAGCATCACTAAGGTGCTTCCACCCAGATGCCATATCCGTCCCATATTCGCCGCTGGAGACGATGGGCTCCTCTGCCGTGCCTTCCGACCCGTCTCCGCCCATAGGCTTTGCTGTGCCGTCTTCTACGGACTTCTGCATCAGATCCCATAGTTCCTTGTATGTATCCGTGTGGATGCCATCGATAGTCTCTGCCACCTCGTCCATCGACATGCAGCTTAATTGTTCTGGTAGTTTTATCATGTTATTGTGTGGTTAGAATTAGTCCTTCATATTTAGCCTCGTTAAACGTCTCGTATGTTGCAATAAAATCTTCAGCAACATACAAGTCGTATACAGTAATCTCACAGACATGGAGCTCACCCATTGCGCGGACGACACCCTCTGGGCGCTGCCGCACTTCAATTGTAAACCCCTGACTGTATGTATATTCTTTAATTATCATCGTTGGGAATTACACTTCGTAATCATATTTGATGATTGATGTTAACCTAGGGTAGATTTTTTGCATCTCCGCTAGGCTGTCATACTCAATGAATGGTATGTCCTCCCTGCATCCTTCATTTTCATCCTCAAACGCACTCCAGCTATCCTCATCCGCAAACTCCAACGCGTGGTTGGTCTCTGGGAAGTAGGCGTAGGAATGTGCTAGTTCAGGGGAAGGCGCATACAGGGCTACATTCGCTGCGTGCTTCTCACACCTAGGGCATACGGGAGGTAATCGTCGTTGATGCTCCTTGTTTCCCCGGCGCCCTTTATCTCCGCACACCTCACAGGTGTATCTCCGGGATGGTAGTTCGTTATCCATAATTAGTATTCTGCACGTGTTACGTTGGATACTCCGGCTTCCTCTAGCTTCTTATAAATATTGTCTATGTTGACCTCAGCGATCATCTTACCATCACTGCTGTAAGCCATTGATATTCCTGTAAGGTATCTATTCTTCTCGCTGCCTACGTGCATAACGACAAGAGTCTCTCCTTCTTCCATGCACGTCGCTAACATCTCTATAGTGAAGATGCTCTCTATATTATATTCTAAGAGCGCTTCCGCATGCGCTAACTCTCCCAGATTCTGACAGTCTCCTAGATCATCCTTGTCTGTGGGGGCGTCAGACTGTCGAAGCCACGTCATTATGACCTCACTGTCACAAGTCGTTAATTCCCCAAAGTCTGCCCACAACTCACTGGCGTCGCAACACGAAGATCCATACCCGTGTATTGTAAATGCGGACAGTCCATCATGATTTTTATGTTCCTCTAGCTGCATTACCCTCACCAAGAAGTCAGCTATCAGCCGCTTCTTTGGGTCTATCTTAACGTAGTTCGTTCGTGTCTTGCTTTCATATGTTGCCATAATTTTATTTGTTATCGTTTGTTGTTTAGTGAATCGTATCCTACATGTTCCACGCGCCATTAGTGGCGGGCGGTTCTTCTCCTCTTTCCAGGGCTTCCTTAATCAGCCTCAGAGGCTTCTTGTGTTGGAAGTCGTGACCTATCTTTTCTTCTAGCGCCAGGTATCTATCGCACAGCTCGGGGTTCTCACGCGCGGAGATCATCAACGCTCCTTTCGGGGCGAAGATGCAGAACGCGCACGACAACCTAGGCATGCCTTTATCGTAGGCTGGATGGTAAGGCACTTTTGAGGCGCGTATGTCCTCCCACACCTCACGCTCTTTCCAGTGGTGTATGGGGAGCCAGTCCCACACCTTCCGCAGATCGCTTTTGGTGCTGGCGCCGGCGTTGAGTGACAACACCTCTTTTTTAGATCTGCTAGGGGACTCCTCTGCCCTGAACCCAAACACGCTTAGTATGCGCCCAGGCCGCTCCCGCGATAGCGCAGTAAGAACTCTCCTACCAGGACCTCGCTTGAAGTCTGACGTGCAATACCTAGTCGTAGAGGATGGCCACTTCCCCCGGCGTTCCACATAATCGAGTAGAGAAGGGTTTTCGCCACGCATGTTTCTATGCCTGCTGGTGATAAACTTCAGTTCGTAGTGCGCTGCTTGCTCTTCCGCCAGCTCTGTAGTGCCTGGCCACTCTACGTCGTCCAGTATCTGGTGGCTTACCACAATCCTCTCCCTAGGGAGGTTTTGCTGATCCGCTATCTTCACAGCCTGCCGTAGCGCCGTCTGGGAGTCCTTGCCCCCCAGACGAGTTTATCACCAACCACGCTAGGTCGCTCATGTCCGGGGTGTCTGTGTTAGACATGCGTGTCATCAAACGTGTAACAGTAGTAGACCGTCAGGAGCCTTGACTCCTAGCAGTTGGTTTAACTTCGCAACATCCTCTACCTTGCAATCTTCCGCGCTGTAGTCTATTACCATGGCAGGCTCTTGCCCGTGAGTGTAGGCGTTGTAGAACATCCCTTCTATCGTGTCTAAGACGTCTGCATTTTTTACCCGTATAGTGTATCCCTGAAAAGGGTGTACTTTAGTTTCTGTGCTCATCATTTTTTTGGTTAGGTATTCTCTTCCTTAACTCTGTCTCGTAGGCTACTCTGTGCGCTTTGCTTAGTGTGGCTACAACGCAGTCTACAACACCCTGCAGGTCGTTAGTGACGCCTCCCACTTTGTAACGTCCCCCGCTGTTGAACGTGGTTATCTTTTCGCAGCTGTGAAAGTCAAAATAAGTGACTCCCGAACACTTTAACTTCTGACTGCTGTGTCCTCCACTTCCGTCTCCGTAATACCTACAGACCTCCACAAGACCATCACCCACCACAGACACTGTCACGCCCTGCTTCTTTACGCTTGGGTCGCAGGACGGGGCGTCAAGTATCGTATCCCTGAATACGTAGGCGGTCCTACCGTGAGGAAACCAGTCGCCAGAGTCCATGTTGTCAGCTTCCTCATGTAGGTGTAGCACATTCGCCACCGCTTTAACAGTGCGTATGAGCTCCTCCCGCCTAGCATTCCTTTCGAGGGCCTTTGTCGCAGCCTCTTTCTCGTCGGCCATGTTTATGCTTTGTAGCTGCTCAAACATTGGTTTGCTGACGCTAGGAAGTTCCTCCTCCTCCAGTCTGTCATGTATCTCAGCCATTCTTGTAACGGTTAGTAGTATACTGGGGTTGATGAATCCATCATCTATCAATTCTTCTCTGGCGGCGTCCGCCAGTGCTATTAGGTTTGTCATAATTATTGTTTGTTTAGTGTTCCTGTGCCACCCTCTTTTTTAGGTCAATCAACTCTTCACTACTTAAGAACTCCTCATAACAGATTGGCGTCCACCCGCCTCGCTCTATACGTTCTAAGTTGTTCTGAATGTATGTGACATACATAACGTGCCCGCTAGTAGCACTGTGCCCGTTTATTTTCTCTGCAAGCTCGTCTGCTACATCGCCCTTGAAAACTATCCGCGTCGTTCCGTAACCTGAGTGACTAACTACCCATAGGTGTGTTGCCTTGTTGCCGCTAGAATATTTAATTGGCTCGATGTGCGTGACGTGTGCTGGGTTGACCCAGTGCACTCTTCCGTTTTCATTTGTTAATTTTACCATGTTGTTTTAAACTAGGGTTGATGCTATCTTCTCAAACTCCGCTATGTTGTGTATACCGTAAAAACGGTTCTCGTCGATCCGGGTGAACACCTCGTGGCTCTTTTCCTTGTTGTCTCGGAGCACCTTCTGCAGGCGGCGCATCTGGTTGGCGTTATCTACTGCCACCCGGAATACTCTCCCGTTCTTTGTCTCTAATTCTACGATGTTCATTATTTCAGCGCAAGTATAATGACACGCATACCAGACACAATTACGCTAGTCATTGTGATTCCCCCTAAGATAATTGCGATGGCTTCCCACGCCTCAGCTGCCCAGTGGTCGATGCTCACGCTATACGAGCGGGCGAAAACTGACACTATAAAGCACGCGAGGACGCACAAGGTCGTTATTATCATTGTTTTAATTTCTCTTTTCATTTTTATTATATTGGTGTGTAGTTTAGTGGTTTGTGGTTGTAGTGGGTTTTGGTGGGTTAAACCCGTTGAGTAGCCGACGTAGCTGGGTTTTATCTGGGGAGGGTTCGCCATAGCGTCCGAGCGTCATGTGTGTGTTAACGTAGTGGTCAACGTTTTTTAGGCGGCGTTTTAGTTCATCTCGTTCTTTGGTGATTTTTTCGAGGTTATTTTGGGTTGTTTTGCTGTCGCTCATGATTGTGATGGTGGTGTGGTTATTCCTCCCGGCGCGTGCGCATTTTGCCACCGCTCGACATCGTATTCATCTTCCAAGTCTAAGTCACGTATGTAGTCTTGGTTCCAGCACAGTCCCATACTTACCGGGTATACTGTGAAGGTTGCTCCTTTATACTCTATCTCGATCGGATCTATTTCTTCTACCTTTGGTTCTCCCTCGTCTGGCTCGTAGGGGTAGAACATTAGTTTGTTGCCGTCGAACGCAAAGAGTTGGTTATCTTCTCCCCCGCGTAGTTCCTTGAGGAACGCCACAAAGGAATCCTTTTCTACTAAGGGCTTGCCCCAGCCATTCCATTTATCCCCGGCTGTGAACGCCAGGATCTCTGGACCATCATCGAAGCCGAATAGGGCTAACTTGTATGTCGTTGAGTTTTTCTCTACCTCCGTCACTTCTCTGTAACGTTCCAAGAACTTATCCACGCTCCATTCAATTAGGAAGCCCCCACTTTTAAAACTAAAAGTAACGACCTTTACGCTCTCTGTTACTGTCTGGTGGACTTGCACGCAGCCTTCTGGGTAGGTGCCGTTGTTAGTGGGAATCCACCTGGACCCCGCCACGATGGCTTTGGCGGTGACAGGCACCTTCCCGCAGTGCGCCACAAGGTGCGCCTCATACTTCTCCTGCCATGCCACCGGCTGTAGGTGTTTAAACACATCGCGTAGTAGTGCTTCTGTACTTTCTACATACTGCTTGGCTGCTATCATCGCTACCCCAAGTTTCATTTTATCTGCGACAGGACCTAGGTTCTCAAGTATCTGGTTGATGCGGTCTAGTGTAGTTGGTTCTTTATCGTTCATATCATGCGTTCCTCTAATTACATAGTCAGGCTCGTTGGGGCCCTGGTTGTCTGAGAACCATTTGATCTCTTGCAGCAGCGCTGTTGCTAGCTCTACAGCCTCGTCCTCTTCCACAACACACCCGTCTAGGTAGGAGTTGACGGCTACAAACATAGGTTCAAAGCCGCACTGCCACCCTACTAGGGTTGTGCGTGGCGTTACTGGTTGTTCGTGGGTGGACATTGCGTCGTCGATGTAGTGCCCTATATTCTTTATTGCGTCTTGTCTGGTCATGGATTTGTTAATTGTTTTGTTGCCATCCGCGCGCACGTAAGGCACACGTTTGAGTTGTTGTCTGTGGACGCATGCTCTGCGCTCACCGTCACTGTGGGGTGTTTGATACCGCACAGTGACGTCACGCTCATCGGGCTCTCGTAAACGTGAGCCCGATGATTCTTCGTCCTGATGTGGCGTTTTACCGCCTGCTCTTGGTGCCAGTTCATAATTGTGGTTGTTGTGTTGTTAAGATGTCGAGCATCTCCTGTTTTGTCTTTCCTTCTAGCGCCAGTTGCTGGATGTCTGCCCCACTGACACGCTCCCTGATTTGACACCCTACTGGTAGACCTGCGTCTCCCGGGAAGAACCTGTCGAGAAACATCTCTAGTGTCTCGAGCGTGGCGTAGCTCACCTCTACCTTAATATCAATCCTACCTGGACGTAGTAGCGCAGCGTCTAGCTCCTCTAGCTTGTTGGTTGTCATGATAATGATCCTCCCATGCGGAAGAATAGCACCGTCAATAGCATTGAGTAGGCCACTGAGACTAACTGTAGAGGTGTTTGCATCCTCATCATCAGTGTCACCCTGTGTTGGTAGAAGCTCATTTTTTTTACCTACAACATCTCTATTCAGACTGTTCCCCATCGTGTCTATGTCCTCTAACACGGTGACCGTGTTATCCGGAGTCTTTGCTAGCGCCTCCACAACGCTAGACGCGCCAGACATGTGCACGCTAGCAATCCCAAGCTTGAGGTGACCGCAGATGGCTCTGATAAGGGATGTCTTCCCTGTGCCGGGCGGCCCATATAATAGGATGCCCAGCTTGTAGGGAATTCCATGGCGGAGATACCACTCTTCCGCGGCTAAGAATTTATCTAACCCATCCAGTAGCATCTTCTGTTGCGCTGCAGGGATGCACACACTTTTTAGATCCCTAAGTGGTTGTGAGGGCTTTCTGTCCCAATCACCGTTGCGAAATACGTGGATGCGTGTTTTACCGACGTCCGCTTTAGATCGCTGCGCCGCAACATCCTTCAGGAACATATTCACACACCTGTGGCCAACCCCTAAGAACCTCAAGGTCACTGTTTCACGCTCCTGATACGATGCTGTATTAGACTCCACAGTTAACGTGACGCGTATTGGCAGCCCTTTATACCACAACCAGTGGGAACCGCTACCAATTCCTTTAGTGGATTCGCCCAACTTAAGACCGTCACGCATGCGCACGGCGCGTGCGGAGTTTGACACCCCTGTAGCTTCCACCCACGCCATTAAGTCGTAAAACGCCCCGAACGAATTTGTCATCGCCACCTCGATGGTGGTGTGCCTTACCACAAATTTTACCACAGCCCTGGGCAGTCCCCTAAGGAGGATACTGGCAGCACCAACAGCACTCACTGTTAGTGCAGCAGCGATCATTTGATTACCTCCTGCCAACCCATTGATGTAGTTGACGCACGTTTTAATTATGTTTTCTATCATCATTATACTAGCTGGGTGTAAATCCCTTCCCCATCATTTGAGATCCATACAAGGATCCCGCTGGTGTTAGTCAAATGCATAGAGCCACACGGACCATCTGTATTATCTGCTGGGTGGTCAAGCCTCATGACGTCGCTTAGTGAGATTGTCATTCCCCGACAGCGGAAGTAGCCGCTCTCTTCTAGTGTGCTCATTGGGAGTATATCATCATCGATAAACTCCTTCCTCTCTTTAGGTTTGAGGTCATCCCACATCAGTATTGGGCGGAACTTCCTCACAGAGTTGGACGTGCGCCCATCTTGTATTCTACTCATCGGATTTCCCCCTTCGCAATTCGTAGTTCTTCTTTCAGCTTTGTCGCTATCACCTCCAGCCTATAGACGTAAACTGTCTGTATCAATACCGCCGCCCCTAATACTGCGGACCACCAGTCGCCTATAATGACAGACTGCATGGTAACGGCTGTGGCAAACACCCCCGTGGTCAATGTTGTTATGTCTCCTTCTTTTAATATTGTTCGTAATTTTTTCATATTGGTTGTTCTGGTTCTCCCTTTTCTTCTATACCCCCACGATTCATTGCGAAGTCTGGTAGGCTTTCGCCCCAGCTCTTATGCTTGGTGTTGTAACGTCTGATCGCCTCCCGACACTCAGGGTGAAGCCGGCTGTCGTATATTTCTCCCTCAAATAGACATGCTGTAACGACAGCTGGCTGTCCCTTGGTGATCCACTCGGAGCACCACTCGCATCGTGACTCGATGCGGGCTTTCTTCACATTTGTTTCTCTATAGAATCCCATAGCCGTATGTTATAAAGGGGTGTATACTGCCTCGCTGAATCCCTCATCCAATTTATTGTCACACTCGCTGAATAAAGAGTAAGCTGTTAGGTCTTCCTCCCAGCATAGCGCCTCAAACAGCGCCCACACCTCATTAACGTCCCAATTCTTTATGTTGTTAAGATCCCAATCTTCGACGTCATTACTATAGTGGCTCCTAAAGCCGTCGTAGGACGTGAACTCTCGCTCAAGTACATGCTTAAAAGCATGTATATGCTCGACAATCAGCTTACGTATCTTCCTCACGTCAAACGTGATGGAGCATATAATCCGGTCTGTCGTGAAGTTATAATACCGGGGAGAGTCTAGCTCTAAGAACTTGACCTTGATTCCAGTGCCGTAGGTGTCGTTAAACAACGTTTCAAACGCATCTGCTATAACCTGCGATGTCGCCAACCTAGCCGCAGGGTAATTGGCTACGGTGTCCAACTCCTCTTGTGCTTCCTCCAACGTTACACCCTCTTCTTCTGTCAGATGCTCTACTTCTTGCTCATACCAGCTGTCGCTTACGTCGAAGATACTGTCGTAGTATCCATGGAACAGGGGCAGCACAGCCTCTAGCGTTACTTTTTTATTTTTACGTTTCATCGTTTCATAGTTGTTCTCTTACTTCCTTTTTCAAGCACCACTCTGGGAGTGCCCAAAAGCTTACGCACTCCCCGTCGTCAAACATGGGGGCGTGAGGTTTCTTACTCATTATCTTTAATAGCCGCAGACCGCAACCACCTCCATACCCTCAGAAGGGAACGCTACCGCCTACGTAAGCGAGCTGTGTTGGGTCATGCTCCGCTGTCCATCTCCTGCCGTGCTCGAGAAAGTGCGCGTGAGAGACAAGTATGTCGTCATCTTCTTCTCGGAGGTAATACATACGTCCAGTAGGAATATCGAAGTAGCTCCACTCGCGGTCCTCGTAAGCGGGATACCAGCTCTCATCTTTCCACTCCTCACCTTCCTCGCGCCACTCTTCTAGTAGCGCGAGATGATCTTTTTCAGTGTATAGGTTCATTGTAGTTGTTGCTTCACAAAGACAGCTGTTGCCTTTGCCATATCCTCTATCTTTTCTAGAAGGTAGCCACTATACCAATCGATGTAGATCTCAAATGGCTCCCACCCTTCTGGCCAAGTCCAACCATCGACCTTTTGCAGGGACTCTAGCAGCTCGCTGGAGTTTGCTTTAGATCTATTTGGGTGTAGGTAGAAGTAGTGCTCGATCGCAAAGTATCGGCAATCTTCTAGTAAAGTTGTTTCGTCTACA
>Ga0307934_1001257_pt1 | contig 16016 bp, 14 predicted proteins | sample OrgLakmetageno90_FD_201838 | JGI IMG/M metagenome (GOLD analysis project Ga0307934, IMG submission 201838) | Saline water microbial communities from Organic Lake, Antarctica - #90 | ecosystem: Environmental > Aquatic > Non-marine Saline and Alkaline > Saline | place: Antarctica: Organic Lake... | reverse complement strand
CACCTTCTTCTATAAGACGTTTTGCAATTTTTAAATAGCCCAGCAAAGTAGCAGTATGAAGTGCCATCGTGTCATTTTTACCTACTATGTTTACATCAGCTCCGTTCTCTAAAAGCAGTTCTACAACTTGTAAATTCCTTAATGAGGTGGCATAGTGAAGTGCTGTATATCCATTGTTATCTTGTTCATTAATTTTAATATTTTGGTTACTTAAAAGTAGGTTTACAACCTCGAAATGATATTTTGAAACGGCAGCGTGAAGTAGCGTAAGTCCATCTTTATTTCTTATATTGATATTAGTATTTTCTTGTAACAGAAACTTTTTTACAACTTCTAAATTGCCTTGATAACAAGTAGCCTGAAGTTCCGTATACCCTGTTACATCTTTTTCATCGACTTTAATTTTTTTATAAATGTAAAATAGCTTTAAAAATTCCGAAATATCTAGATCGTGTTCAACATGAAGTTTCTTAATATGATCTATAATATTTTTGTCGAATTTAACATTTTCGTTTTTTAAAAGAAGCTCTAGAAGTTCCAAATAACCTTCTTCAAAAGCAGCAAAAAACGCATTAATATCTTTTTTGCTTTTTATGTTGATATCTGCTCCTCTCTCTCTAAAATAAGTTCTACAAATCGAAAATCCCCTCTACAAATAGCAGTTTGAAATGGCGTAAAAAAAGATTTACTTTCTATATTGAGATTCGCATTATTTTCTAAAAGCAGCTCTATGATTTTGAAGTTGCTATTTATAATAGCAAAGTGAAATGCCGTACGTCCTTCTATATTTACTTTGTTGGGATTCGCATTATTTTCTAGAAGCAGCTCTACGATTTTGAAATTATCATTTCTAATAGCATAGTGAAGTGCCGTATCTCCATTTTTATCTCCTATGTTAATATTAATTTTTTTATTTCCTAAAAGCAGGTTTAAAGCCTTCAAATTAGCATCCTCAGTAGCTCTATGAAGTGCTGTAAAACCATCGTCTTGTCGGTTTACTTTAAGCTTTTCATTACTTAAAAGTAACTCTAAAATTTCTAAAGAATCTCTAGCAATTCCAAGCATCGTATTTCCAAAATCATCTATTGCATTAATATTAGCACCTTTTTCTAAAAGTAGTTTTATGGTCTTTAAATTTCCTGCGTGAACAGCAATGTGAAGGGCTGTAACTCCATATTTGACTTTTTCATTAATTTTAATTTTCTCATAACTTAAAAGTAGTTCTGTAATTTCTAAATAGCCTAGCTGAATGGTAATATGAAGTGGCATAAATCCAGCTTTATTTTTTACGTTAACATTAACACCTTCTTTTAAAAGAAGTTCTATAATTTTTAGCTTTCCGCTTTTAGTAGCAATGAGAAGTGGCGTAAATCCATCGGTATTTATCGCATTTATATATTTTTTTTTATTTGATGATAGTATTTTTTTAACAACTTCCAAATTACCTTCTTCACAAGCAGTGTAAAGTGCCTCTAGTAATTCCGAATGACTCATACCAATCGTTACAATATCATTACTCTTTTCTAAAAAAAGTTTTTCAATTTTTGAATTGCCCTTTAAAGTAGCATAGTAAACTGGCTTAAATCCCCTAATATTTTCTATGTTTAGGTTAATATCTTTGTGACTTAAAAGTAGTTCTGAAATTTTGAAATTGCTTTGCTCAGCAGCTTTATGAAGTGGCGTGTTTCCATATTTATTTTTTTCGTTAACATTAATGTTTTCATTGTCTAAAAGCAATTTCAGAACCCCGAAACGACCTTTTGAAACAGCAGTGTAAAGTGGCGTGTTTCCATTTTTGTTTACGACATTAACATCAGTACCTTTTTCTAAAAATAGTTTTACTATGTCTGAATTACCTGTAAAAATAGCATAGTATAATGGCGTAATTCCTTTTTTATCCTTTAGGGTGATTATACCACCTCTATTTACAAGTGCTCTTGTAATTTCCAAATATCCTTGAGAAGTAGCAAAATGAAGTGGCGTGTTTCCATCTTCATCTTGTCTGTTAACTTTAATATCTTTATTACTTAAAAGTAATTCTGCAATTTCTAAATTGTTTTGCATAACAGCTTTATGAAGTGGCGTGTTTCCATTTATATTATATTTTCTTTGTTAACTTCAATATTTTCATTGCTTAAGAGTTGTTTTACAACCTCGAAATGACCTTTTGAAACAGCAATGTAAAGTGGCGTATTTTTATTTATGTTTACAACATTAATACCAGTACCTTTTTCTAAAAACAATTCTACTATATATGAATTACCTATAAGAGCAGCATAGTATAATGGCGTAATTCCCTTTTTATTTTTTAGGGTGCTTTTACCACCTTTATTTATAAGTGCTTTTGTAATTTCCAAATGTCCTTGAGAAGCAGCAAAATGAAGTGGCGTGTTTCCATTTTCATCTCGTCTGTTAACTTTAATGTTTTCATTACTTAAAAGTAAGTTAACAACTTCTAAATGAACTTTAAAAACAGCAAAGTGAATTAGCGTATTTCCGTACTCATCCTTTGCATTAACATCAGCACCTTCGTTTAAAAGTTGTTCAACAGCTTCTACATCAACTTGATTTTCTTCTAATGCTTTAAATAATTCTTGATTGAGTTCTTCTTGAATCATGTTTTCTATTTTTAAATGGTTTTGAATTTTACTAAATTTCCTTTTTTGTAAAATTAGGCTTTTTTTAAAGTTCGCTAAGGTTCAGCTTAAAAAGCTAACTCAAATTAGTATAAGTTGATAAATTTTAATAAAAAAAGCAGGCCATTGTATAAACAATACCTGCTCAAAGTTTAAGTGGTAACCATTATTCAAAAGGGCTTTAAAAATTATCTAACCCAATATGGTAATTTTAATAAAGATTTTAGAGATTAACGTCTATGTCTTTTACTTGAATTTTCTTCACCTTTTTGTTTGTTTTCGCCAAATAAAGCTTCTTCATTTTCTTTAAGGATTTGCACGAAACCATGCACTCCTTTCTCTTGTATCGTTTCAAATAAGGCTATGTTAATTTTATTCACCTCATTTACTCTATACTGCTTATAAATTTTAGGAAAACGTTCTTTAAATACAGACTCACCTAGCTTATTTAAAACAGCATCAAGTATTGCAATTCTTTGTTCTTCATTCCCGATATAACACAGCTTTTCGTCAACTAAATCTTTAGCATGAAAATCAGAAAGCTCAACTTTTTTATGATTGATGAGCAATAACACAGTATCAAATTGACTGGAATTCAATGCCATTTGGAGTGGAGTTTTTCGATGAATATTTACAAGGTTAATATTAGCTCCTTCATCTAAAAGCAGCTCTGCAACTTTTAAATTCCCCATATCAGAGGCAATATGAAGTGGCGTATGTCCTGTTTTCAGCATTTTGGAAACATCAGCACCATAATCTAAAAGTAGCCTTACAACTTCTAACTTTGCTACCTCAGAGGCTATATGAAGCGGCGTATGTCCTGAATTCGTCATTATTGAAACATCAGCACCATAATCTAAAAGTAATCTTACAACCTCTAATCTTTTTTTATAAGAGGCAATATGAAGTGGCGCATGTCCTGTTTTCACCATTTTGGAAGCATCAGCTCCTTTTTCTAAAAGTAGCTTTACAATTTCTGAACTTCCAAACTCACAGGCAATATAAAGTATCGTATTTCCGTATTCATAGTTTGTGTTAACATCAGCACCATAATCTAAAAGTAGCTTTACAATTTCTGAATTCCCTGCCTTAGAGGCAATATGAAGTGGCGTATTTCCGTATTCATCGTTTGCGTTAACTTCAGCACCATTATCTAAAAGTAGCTTTACAACTTCCAATTTTCCCTCCCTAGAGGCAATATGAAGTGGCGTATGTAATCTTTTTGTTTTCGCATCAATATCAGCCCCGTACTTTAAAAGTCTTTTTACAACTTTTAAATCAACAGGGGTTTTTTCTATTGCGGTAATCAATTCTTGATTGAGTTTATCTTGAATCATGTTTTCTGTTTTAAAATGGTTTTGAATTTTATTAAATTTTCTTTTTTGTAAAATTAGGATTTTTTAAAGTTCGCTAAGGTTCAGCTTAAAAAGCTAACTCAAATTAGTATAAGTTGATAAACTTTAATAAAAAAAGCAGGCCATTGTATAAACAATACCTGCTCAAAGTTTAAGTGGTAACCATTATTCAAAAGGGCTTTAAAAATTATCTAACCCAATATGGTAATTTTAATAAAGATTTTAGAGATCAACGTTTAGATCTTTTATTTAAATTTTCTTGAGATTCCTCACCTTTTTGTTTGTTTTCGCCAAATAAAGCTTCTTCATTTTCTTTAAGGATTTGCACGAAACCATGCACTCCTTTCTCTTGTATCGTTTCAAATAAGGCTATGTTGATTTTATTCACCTCATTTACTCTATACTGCTTATAAGTTTCTGGAAAACGTTTTTTAAATGCAGGCTCGCCTAGTTTATTTAAAACAACATCAAGTATTTCAATTCTTTGTTCTTTAGAGGTTTTTCGGTATAGCGCTTTGTTAACTAAAAGTTCAGCATGTAAACTAGAAAGCTTCATCTTGCTATGATTTATGAGCAATAATGCGGTATCAATGTGCTTTTTATCTAATGCTAATTGAACCGGTGTTTTTAGTTTTTTATTTACATCATCAATATCAGGATTTTTTGCTAAAAAAAGATTTATAACGTTAGAATTATCTTTAATGGCAGCGAGATGAAGGGCAGTGTTATTATTCACTTGTATCTTTTCAAATAAGGCTATGATTTCATTCAGCTCATTTACTCTATACTTCTTATAAGTTTCTAGAAAACGTTTTTCAAATGCAGGCTTGCCTAGTTTATTTAAAACAGCATCAAGTATTTCAGTTTTTTGTTCTTTAGAGGTTTTTCGGTATAGCGCTTTGTTAACTAAAAGTTCAGCATGTAAACTAGAAAGCTTCACCTTGCTATGATTTATGAGCAATAATGCGGTATCAATGTGCTTTCTATCTAATGCTAATTGAACCGGTGTTTCTAGATTTTTATTTACATCATCAATATCAGGATTTTTTGCTAAAAAAAGATTTATAACGTTAGAGTTACCTTCAATGGCAGCGAAATGAAGGGCAGTATTACCGTCTTTGTCTCTAGCAGTAACATCTGCTCTGCATTTCACTAGTAGCTCCAAAATTAGTAAATTTCCTTTTGAAGCAGCAAAGTGAAGTGGTGTACTTTCACCTTCATTTTTTGCTTCAATTTTTCCATTTTTATCTAAAAGGAGACTTACAACTTCTGAGTTTCCTTGACTACAGGCATAGTGAAGTGGCGTATTTTCGTATTTATCGTTTGCGTTAACTTCAGCACCTTTATCTAAAAGTAGCCCTGCAACTTTTAATCTCCCGCACATAGAGGCAAAATGAAGTGGCGTATTTCCATTACTATCTTTTGCTTCAATTTCAGCTCCTTTAGCTAAAAGAACCTCTACAACTTTCAAATGTCCACGGTTAGAGGCTGAGTGAAGTGCCGTATTTCCATTACTATCTTTTGCTTTTATATTAGCTCCTCTATGTAAAAACAGCCTTACAACCTCTAAATCAGCTTTAAAAGCAGCTATATGAAGTGGCGTATTTCCGTATTCATCGTTTGCGTTAACTTCAGCACCTTTGTTTAAAAGTTGTTTTGCAGCTTCCAAATCAACCTGATTTTTTGTTATTGCTTTAAACAGTTCTTGGTTGAGTTCTTCTTGAGTCAAGATTTCTATTTTTTAAGTGGTTTTATTTTTGCTAAATTTCCTTTGGTAAAATTACGATTATTTTTTGAAATTCGTTAAAATTCATTTTAAAAACCTTCAAAGGGTTTGTTAAAAAGAGTTAAAATGATAATTTAGAATGCTTACTTTAAAAGACTTTTACTACTTTTGAAATAGTTAAATAAAAATTGACCAATGAATTCAAAAAAAATCTTAAAAAAATCTTCTATTGCTTTTCTAGAAAAGTATTTAAACAATGCATCTCCTGTTGGGTATGAAAGCGACAACCAAAAATTATGGATGGAGTATTTAAAACCTTACGTAGATACATTTATCACCGATAGTTATGGCACGGCAGTCGGTGTTATTAATCCAGATGCCAAGTACAAAGTAGTGATTGAAGGGCATTCTGATGAAATTTCTTGGTATGTAAATTTTATAAGCCCCGAAGGTCTTATTTATGTGGTGAGAAATGGCGGAAGTGACCACCAAATTGCACCCTCTAAAATAGTAAACATTCATACCAAAAAGGGTATTGTAAAAGGTGTATTTGGCTGGCCAGCTATTCATACTAGAAGACCAGGAAAAGAGGAGTCTCCAAAACTAGAAAATTTATTTATAGATGTGGGCTGTAAAACCAAGGAAGAGGTTGAAAAATTAGGAGTTCATGTGGGCTGTGTAATTACTTATCCAGATGAGTTTTTTATACTAAACGAAAATAATTTTGTTTGTAGAGCACTCGACAATCGTATGGGAGGCTTTATGATTGCAGAAGTAGCAAGGTTGCTAAAGGAAGAAAAGGTAAAACTGCCATTTGGACTTTATATTACCAATTCTGTGCAAGAAGAAGTAGGGTTGAGGGGTGCTGAAATGATTGCGCAAACCATTAAGCCAAATGTAGCCATTGTTACAGATGTTTGCCACGACACTACCACACCTATGATTGACAAGAAGCAGCAAGGAGATACTGCTACAGGTAAAGGTCCAGTAATTAGCTATGCACCTGCTGTTCAGAATAATTTAAGAGAACTCATCATCAAAACTGCTGAGGATAACAAAATTCCTTTTCAACGTCATGCCTCTTCTCGTTACACCGGAACAGATACCGATGCTTTTGCTTATAGCAATGGAGGTGTGCCTTCTGCATTGATTTCATTACCGCTAAGATATATGCACACCACGGTAGAAATGGTGAGTAAAGATGATGTAGAAAACGTGATTAACTTAATCTATAAAACAGTAACAAGCCTAAAAGGAAATGAAACTTTTAGTTATTTTGATTAGGAGTGAGGGTTATTATAGACTTTAAATGTTATTGATTTTTGAATTTAGGCTTCATAACTTAGGTAAGTTTTACACTTAACAGAAGATATTAATAAAAATTTGAAAACTAGTTAATTTATATCTAACTTGATTACATACAGTTAATAATTAAACCTGTTTTATTTATTATTTTTTAAGTGAAAAAAATCATTAAAACAGGTTATTTTTAGGTGTATTTATTAAAAAAAGTTATATTTGTATTGGGCAAGTGCTACACAATCAGCTCCCTTTGAATCCTCCAGGGCGGGAACGCAGCAAAGGTATTAGGTTGTAGCGATGTGATGTAGTTCGCTTGCCTTTTTTTTATCCAAAAATGGTCAATTCTGGCTTTTTCACTCAATACATTCCTTTAATTTTACGATTTCAATTTTTTGAATCTAAACACAATATTCAATTCTATGTCTAAAGTTATACTTATTACAGGCGGATCTTCTGGAATCGGACTTTCTATTGGGAAGTATTTGCAAACAAAAGGTTATAAAATCTATGGAACTAGCCGGAATCCAGCAAAATTTGAAAATCATCCTTTTCCTTTGCTACCATTAAGTATGAATGATGCTGTTTCTATGAAGAAAACACTAGATCATCTACTTGATCTTGAGGGAGCCATCGATATTTTAATCAACAATGCTGGCACTGGAATTGCAGGACCATTAGAAGAAACTCCCATAGAGGCTATTAAAGAGAACTTTCAAACCAATTTTTTTGGACCTATTGAATTGATTCAAAAAATACTACCTACAATGAGGAAACAAAAAAAGGGTTTGATCATTAATATTACCTCTATTGCTGGGTATATGGGGCTTCCATACAGAGGTGCTTATTCAGCAAATAAGGGCGCTTTTGAACTTGCTTCGGAAGCCATTCGTATGGAAGTTAAAAGTTTTGGTATTGAAATAGTTACGATTGCTCCAGGTGATTACGCAACAGCTATTTCTTCTCGCAGGTACCACGCGCCTCTTTTGGAAGATTCTCCTTACAGAAAAACTTATGAGGCAAACCTTGCTTTGATGAACAATCATGTGGGGAGTGGAAATGACCCTATTGAAGTTGCAAAACAAGTTTACAAAGTCATTCAAAAGAAAAGTCCAAAGGTACACTACAAGGTAGGTGCATTTATGCAAAAATTTTCTGTAGTTCTAAAAACTATTTTACCAGACAAGGTTTTTGAAAAGTTGATAATGAAGCATTATGGTTTGTAATGCTCACTCAAACTCATAAATTTCTTTATACGAACTGCTAAGTCTAAAAGCCCCAAATGGTGGATTATCAAGATTTGTTTCGTTGGTAATGTTTCCTTTAATCTCAACAGGTGTAGTACTAAAAGGATTGCCTGCACCACTTAGCTGATCGTCTAATAAATCAAAATATTCGAAGTATCTCTCTGAGATTGCGTATAAATCAATTTGCACAACACTACCAACACTATATGGTACTTGGTCTATATCCTCGTCTTCTTGCCTTTCATTAGGAATGGAAATAAAATTACCATCAATTCTTTCATCTGATAAAATAGAAAAACTTGGCAACAAATCATCTGCTGCTTTGAATTTGATCATGTAATAATTATCATTGTTAAGTTCATCTTGAAATTCGACGTTAACTTCCAGCAAATCCTTGTTAAATTTATTGGTAGACTGAAAAACGCGCACTTCATTTGTAAGAGGCAACAGGGTTTCTTCTGCGGTGTATTTTTCGCTGTTGTAATTAACTTCAAGAGTGTAGGTTTGATTCAATACTGGAACAAAACTATTGGTCTCGTAGCTGCCGTTATTTTGATCCGTAAAAGCAAAAACATCACTTGTTTGATTATTAGTAATGGTTACGGTGGCACCCGTTACAGTGGTTTCTTGCTGATCGAACACTGGGGTAGACATGCTTAATTTAATGGCTTGATCAGCTCCAGAAGTACCCGCTTCCCAGTCAATAGAAGCTTCAATAATCAGCCTTGGTTCTGTATTTTTAAGATTTATGTCAATTACTTCTGTGCATGAAGAAACTGCAATAAGTCCAAAAATGTAACATAAATGAGTAACTGTTTTGATTAAATTCATGGTCTAAAATTTAAAATTGTATGAAAAGGAAGGTACAATGCCAAAGATTGCAGTTCTAAGAGCTTCATTTTGCCCAGTACCTGCATTTTGAGAAACACTTATAGAAGCAGCATTCATTCTATTGTAAATATTGTAAATACTAAAAACCCACTCATCTTCCCATTTTTTAGTATCTCTTTTTGGCTTGTAATTTGCCGATACATCAATTCTGTGATAGGAGGGAAGCCTACTTTCATTTCTATTGCTGTAATTTAAAACCGATACATCTTCATAGACATATTGTTGGTTTGGCAAAGTTACGGGTCTTCCTGTTTGAAGAATTAAGTTTCCGCCAAAAGACCATTTTTTGTTAAGCTCATAGCTTGTAGTTAATGAAAAATCATGGGTTCGATCTTGATTGGCAAGATACCAATCGCCATTGTTAATACCTGGTCCGCCAGCAGCGCCTCCCAATGTTCTTTGTTCCGCTTTTGCCAAGGTATAGGAGGCAAATCCTGTAAGATTTCCTGATGTTTTTCTGAGCAATAATTCAAGTCCATAACTTCTAGATTCTCCATTTAGAATTTGTGTTTCTATTTCGTTCTGAGCAATTAGCGAAGCTCCATCTATGTAATCGATTCTATTGTCAACAGTTTTGTAGTAAGCTTCTGCTTCTAGCGAAAGTTTGCTTTTTTTAAGGTCTTTGAAGTAACCTATTGAGTATTGATCTGAAAGTTGTGGTTTTATATACTTTCCGCTTGGTGTCCAAACATCAAGGGGCGTTACATTTTGTGTATTAGAAAGCAAATGAATGTATTGAGCAGTTCTAGAATATCCTGCTTTTACAGAGGAATCATCATTGAGTTGATAAGAAAGTCCAAGTCTTGGTTCAAGGTTGTTGAATGAAGAAATGGATTTTCCACTGGAATAGTTGGTTTCACCTATGGTTATTCCTCGTTCATAAATATCCAATTCGGGGTTGTATACTACTGGAAGATTGTTTTCATAATCTTGTAATGTTTGCCCACCAAGTCTCACAAAATTACTGAACCGAAGTCCGTAATTTGCAGAAATTTTTTCACTTAATTCATGCGCTACGTTTACATACAAACTGTTCTCTAGCCCAAATTTTTTATCTAATTGATCTCTTAAAATTGCAGAGGTGCTAGTGGTAGGATTTATAATTCCAGGGTTGAAATTGAAGTAAATACTGTTAACTCCAAAATCAAGGTCGATTTTACTATTCAAGTAATATTTAAAATCATATTTAAGATTGAAATTTTTAACAGATGAATTCCAATCAAACTCTAAAAAAGTGAGCTCAAAATCATAATTATATTTGCTATAAATCAGTGATAGGTTTGAGAATAATTTTTTATTGAATAAGTGATTCCATCTAAGGTTTGCAGAATGATTTCCATAACCATTCTTTAAAGTTCCTGCTAATGTAAAATTGTCTCTACCAGTATATCCAGAGAGGTAAATCTTATTTTTTTCGTCTATATTATAGTTTAGCTTTAAGTTTAGGTCATAAAAATTAGCAAAATTTTCTTGTCCCGAGGCTTTTAAAAAAACATCTACAAAAGACCTTCTTCCTGTGAGTAAAAAAGAGCTTTTGTTGATTGCAATGGGCCCTTCAACAGCAAACCTACTTGATACAGGACTTATACCAGCACTAAACTCATATTCTTGATTATTACCATCTCTTTGTCGAACATCCAATACCGATGAAACTCTTCCGCCATATTTTGCAGGAATATTCCCTTTATAAAGTTTAAGGTCTCTAATAGCATCTGCATTGAATATTGAAAATAATCCAAATAAATGAGAAGAATTGTAGATAATAGCTTCGTCTAGTAACACTAAATTCTGATCTTCTGCGCCACCACGCACATTAAAACCTCCTGAACCTTCTCCGCTATTGGTTACCCCCGGAAGCAATAGAATAGATTTTATAATATCAACTTCGCTTAAAACTACTGGAATCTTCTTAATCGTTTTAATACTAACCTTATTCACGCTCATTTGAGGCTTTTTAAGGTTGGTGATTTCCCTTGTTGCCTTTACCACTACTTCTTTTAAATCGGTGGTTTCATTTTCTAATTTAAAGTCGAACGTAAGATTTTGGTTTAGGTTTATTTCTTCTACAATGGTTTTAAATCCAAGCGATGAGATTTGTAAACTGAAGTTTCCTTGGGGAGCTTGCATGCTAAAATATCCATATTCATTAGTAACCACTGCCATGGTTGTTCCTTCGATATAAATAGAAGCTCCAAAAACAATTTCACCACTATTGGCTTCTTTTACATAGCCATTGATTGTAAAGTTATTTTGAGCATAAGTAGTACTTAGAAAAAGCGTTAGTATAAATGCCAGCTTTTGCATTGATTTTTATTGCAAAGTTAAAGATTCTATTCAGTTAAATTTAAAATATTCAAAAAAAAGAACTAGCTATTGTAGTCTTACAATCATTTTTTTTCTTCAAAAAATAAAAAATTGTACGTTACTAAGGAGTTGTAGTTAAACTATTTCTTAGGTGCAAATGTGCCTAAGAAGCAACAGTCTGTAAGTGTATTTAAGGTAGACTGCTTTATTTTTTTAACAACCTGGTGCCGTTTAGGAGGTGCTGAAAAAGAATTAATTAGATTATTTAATATAACCTAGAGGGTTTAACCCACTAAATTATAAGATGATACTATCTTTTTTTATCCCAATAAAACACTTCAACTTTTTTATTTTTTTAAATCTAGTAGAATTTTTTTTTACGATTAGTAATGTTGGGGGATTTAAAAATTCTTTAAATAAGTGCGAATATTCACAAGGAAATTTAGGCATGCGTAATTTTTTCTGAAGATTTTATTAAAAAAATATTACATTTGCAATAAGTAAAATTTAGGAATATCCTAGTTTAAATATTAACCAAACAAATTTACGAGCCTTTACTAAGGCACTTGATATTATATCAAGTATTTTGCATGATTACCATAATTTCAACTACCCAAACCCAGTTAGAAATTAATGATTTAAAACGTAAAATAAAATTTAAGAAAAATGGATGGCCTAAAGAATCTTCTGTTAAGTCTGCCAATATAAATATATCATTTTAACATTATGATAGAATTTATAGAGTTAATGAATCAACTATTCCAAACTCTTGAAAATGAAATTACAAATGCTGAATAATATTCAGATTTAAAGTCTAGAATTTCATCTTTTGATATATCAGATCGTATAATTAATTACAATTTTATTGATGATATACAGAATGCCTTTGTTTTTAATAATGGAAGAAAAAAAATAAAATTTAAATAATCGTAATAAGACATGGAAGATTACTCTTTAAAAAAAGCTTTAGAACAACAACACAGAATTAGATTATTAAATGGAGGTTTGAGTCCAAATACGCTGGATCAGCTATTAACTGAGAATAGTAAGGCTGGAAAGCTAAAAGAGAAAGAAAACCTTTCACTTAGTAAACATCTAATAGGATTATTCATTGTACCTTGTATTAAAAAGCTTAATCTTAAGTATTTTAGAGGAAAGTTATCTCTATTAGGAAACAGCAAGGTTCCTTATGCAAAACTCACAAACTAAATTATTTAACATCATGATGGAACTTCAAGAGCAAGTGAATCAACTATTCCAAACTCTTGAAAATGAAATTCCAAACTTTAAAGAGTAGTTACATTCAAAGCCCAAAAATTCATCTTTTACTATACTAGATAGTAAGGAAATCTATTTGCTAGAAAGAGACACTAAAATATATTTTGATCAGAAAATTGTTAATTTAACGAAATTTGTGATGAATAATTTTAACATTTGGTCAACATCAGATTCTGATAAAAGATTTTTGATGCTTTTAATTCTCAAATAGAAGAGTTTAGCAAGATTTTGGAAGAAAATGGAACAATTTTAAGTTCAAACAACTTGAAATTTTAGTGACAAACCCAACATTTTAAAAATATATATTATAATAAAATTTAAAACTATGGAAGAAAGTTATACCATCCCATCTATTAAAAGTTCACGAGTACTACAATACCAACATATAAATAAAGAAAATTATATTGCTATAGCAATAGGATGGGGTCTTACAGAGGCTCAATTAAAAAAAGAAAATTTCGGACTTCATACTGTTAGAGCAATATTTGTTATAAACAAAAATGGGTATGATGCGCAACAGGCATACCCTAAAGTTGAAGGGCTAGATCTGGATCAATGTTTTGGTGTTTCTATTTTTTGCTTGTCGAAAGAGCAAGTATGCGTAAAAAATTTTGGAAGTCATACATTACAATATATTACCAAAGATCTCAAATTAGCTAATCCTGATTTTAAGTTCACAATATTAACAAAAGAAGATAAAAATATTATAGCTAAATCTTATGAAAGATACAGATTTCTTCCTGATAGGGAATTAATAACAATGGATACACTTGGAATGTGTAGAGCTGATTTTGACAAAAACGAAATAGGACCTTGTTTAACGAATGAATTATTTGAGCTAGCGGACGAGCAAGTTCAAGTTAAAAATTACTTAAAAAGAAGAAGAGTATAATACCAGTTTGATTATCAAAAGAGGCTATCAAACGCATTGCTTTTCACCTACATTTACTTGTTTATAATTTCTATAGCTATGCAATGCAAATCACTCAAGGCGTACTCTAAAGAGAAATCAATGTTCTTTTTTTAAATAAGTCTTTTATCCTAAAAATATTCAAACAAACTATAAATTATACTATTATTTATATTATGAGTAAAACAGACAACACAAATGGGGAGCAAAATCTTCAGGAAATTTTAACGCAATCGCAAGATTATTTAAATTCTGAGCAAACTGAATCATTTGAAAACCTTTTTAATCAACAAGAAGAAAGTGTAAAATTTAATCTACTAACAGCTCTTGTAACTTTATATTTAATTGACCAGGATGATTTAAAAATAAGATATTTATTAGGTAAAGTTGAGAATGAAAACAGGTTAAAACTTTTTTGTTTTACATCTATGGATATTTCAGATTATCCTAATGAAAATGTGGCTAAAATTTTTTTTAATAATTTATTCAAGATATGTGATGAAGAGTGGGAGGGTAGCATTGATATCGGTGAGGTTGCAGTCCTATTTTATTACCATAAAAATCGTAATGCTTTCTGCTATGCCATAAACCATGAATCTTATGATAGAAATAAAAAAGTTATGGTGTTAATTAATGTACTGACATCACTTTCTGGAAATGACATTTCAGATCTAAAAAAGTGCAAGGAATTTATGGGTGAGTTTTATGATAACCTAGAGATAGATTATGCTTTGGATGTGATATTTGATGATTATTTATTTAAGCAGGATTTATCTGAAAATAATATGAATTCTAAACATGATCTGAGAAGATACCTTGAGGCTTTTAGTGATAAGAAAGAGATACTTAGAGAAATTATCAAAGATTCTGATAATACAGCTTTAATTTCTTACGCCATGTCCATTGGTGCTTGTGCTCCAACAAATGAAATATCAAGTATTGAAGCAGGATTCAATGCTATCAATTTGAGTGATTCAAAACGTCCTACTAAAAAACTAAGATTATAAGGCTAACTCTTTTCATCAACTCAAAAAATAAGCATGGCTGGCACTTTTATTCAAGGTATTTTTAAGTTCTTTTATAAATTCAAAAGTATTGCTGTATATAGCTAAGAAAGTATCAATATAATTACTCTTATTGGCAGTAACTCTTGCTCTAAAAAAAAACCAAACAGACACATCAAATGCACAAATTAAATATAGATAATCCTATTAAAAACAAATAAAGGCACTGTATTTTTGGAATAAATAATTTGAAATTAAAAAAAACATAATATAATGAAAGAAAAACAGGAAGAACCCAATGAATTAGATTACAAGCAAGTAATTAGAGATGGTTTAATACTTGAAATAACAGGAGCTCTTATTAGAGGCAGGTATGTTGAAGCTAAAAAGATTCTTGATTGTGATTTGGGAGAATTAAATAGAAAGTCGGTGATAGAGGGCGTAATTCAAAAGCTAGAAAGCTATGGTATTACTGATGATGAGATTAAAAAATATTTGGATGTTTTGAATAAAAAAGAAAATTTATTTTATAAATTTATAATACCAGTTTGTAAAAGGCTAAATGATCTAAAAAAAGGTTTCGATTCATGTAAGCGTATCTCATCAAATGATAATCAAATTATTTCAAATAAATTTTAAACTTAAAAAAATTAATATGTCCACAGAAATTAATCCACAAAACAGGGAAATGCCACTTACAGCAATCGTAAGATTTATATACAATAATCTTATAATTGATAATTTGGATGAATTAGATGATATTCTTGAGATTTTAGATAATAATATCAGTAGTTTAGAGAATGAAGATGAAAGATCGGAAACACGTTTTTCACAAGAAAAAGAAATTATCAATGCTGTTTGTAAGGCACTTGAAGAACATCCTATTGAACTATCAACTTTTAATCATTTTTTTAGTAAACTAAAAAGGGGTACTAGAATGGCAATTGGAGCTGAAATTATTTCAATTACCTCTCTACCTGAAGAAACAAGAGGATCTAATTCGCAAAACCTTTTTTCATTTTTTGATTTACTTGAATTTGATGAGAAGATTTGTGCTCATGTTATTTACAATAATCAGATTATACAGATGTTAGATTATATACGACAACAGCAGGAGCGAAATAATGATTTACAACACGGAGATGAACAAGATCAAAATTCTGGTAACCAGCGTAGAATATAATAAAAAAAGACTGAAATATTTAAAGTAGGCTATTCCGTGTAGGATATGTTGTTTTATAAAGTTTTTCAGTCGAGGCGTGCGTAATTTTTTCTGAAAATTTCTTTGGTATTATTTTTTTTACTATAATTGTGATTGTAGGACTGGTGAAAACTATAATCTGTATTCTCCATTTACATTCTAACC
>Ga0307934_1001253_pt1 | contig 16038 bp, 15 predicted proteins | sample OrgLakmetageno90_FD_201838 | JGI IMG/M metagenome (GOLD analysis project Ga0307934, IMG submission 201838) | Saline water microbial communities from Organic Lake, Antarctica - #90 | ecosystem: Environmental > Aquatic > Non-marine Saline and Alkaline > Saline | place: Antarctica: Organic Lake... | reverse complement strand
AACATCAAGGTCACAACAATCAAGCGCATGGTTTAGCCATTTATTTTGAGGTAAGCCTCTGCATTATCGGCCTTTTTCAATCGTGGCACCACGCCGAAACACGGCGCATTAATTCTGGCTTGAATCGACTGAATGATCTGATCATGCTGCTCATCGTCAAGAAAGTCATTGGCTACCCAGCCGGCCAAATCCAAACCTGTCGCCCGGATACTGTCTGCCGTAAGTAACGCGTGGTTAATGCAGCCAAGTTTAATCGCCACCACCAACACCACCGGCAAGTTAATTTTAATGGCCAGGTCGGCAATACTTTGATTGTCGTTTAACGGCACCAGCCAGCCACCAGCACCTTCGACCACAACCGCTTCAGCGGTTTTACGAATTTGCTGGTAGTTGTCTAAAAGCTTATTTAAATCAACCGTTACACCCACCTGCTGCGCAGCAATATGCGGTGCAATCGCCGGTGCAAAAGCGTAAGGATTCACAGTCTGGTAATCGAGTTTTATATCGACAGCTGCTTGCAGGGCTAATGCATCATCATTGTGCAAACCCTCTACTGTCATTTGACAACCACTGGCGACCGGCTTCATCGCGGCGACTTTCAATCCCTGTTGTTGCAGCGCGTGAATCAGACCAACGCTGATTACCGTTTTACCAACTTCGGTATCGGTGCCGGTGACAAAAAAGCCTTGTTTCATAAGCGTCTTTTTAATTGGTCCAGACTGACCCGGACACTGCCATCGGCAGCAACTGTCTGCTGTTTTTCTGCCCCCCATGCATGACCATATATGACTTCATAAGTGGCAGGTAACTGACCGTCGGCAAGGCGAAACTGTTCGGCGGCGGCCAGCATGTTTTTCAAAGCTTGTTTACCGGTCAGGCCTTTACGGCGGCCGGGCAACTGATTACGAGCACCCAATAATTTCAAATCACGCATCATTTGTCTGGCATCTGAATATCCCAGCTGATGCCGGTCAACATCAAGCACCGCATCCTGCAAACCACTTTGTTGCATCGCTTCAGCAACATCATGCATATCCAGAAACTGGTTGATATGCGGATAACTATCAACAGCTGCCCAGCTCTGTCGTAACTCCTGCAACGTATCCGGGCCCAGCGTGGTAAACATCAGTAAACCACCGGGTTTCAGTACGCGTTGGATTTCAGCGAAGCTGGCCGTTAAGTCACACCATTGCAATGCCAGGTTGGCATACAACAAATCAACACTATTATCAGCAAGTGGCAGTGCCTCAGCATCACCGGCCAGATACTGCAACGACTTATCTGGCCAAAAGCGTTTAATGCCCTGCTGCATCCGGCTGCGCGCCTGATATAACATCGCCGGCGCAATATCCACTGCGACAATATTGGCTGCAGGATAATGCTGTTTTAACAGCGGCAGATTACGGCCGGTACCGGCGCCCAGATCAACAATAGTTTGCGGTTTAACCTTGATCAGTTTTAAACGATCCAGCAATTCATCCGCCGTTTGCCGCTGCAATATGGCTACATCGTCGTAGGACTGTGCTGCATTGCCAAACGACACTGCAACCCGGCTTTTTTCTGGTCGATTTTCAATCATGGATCATGCTTTTTATCATCGCCGCACTTTGCGCCGGATGGGAAATAAACGGTGCATGGCCGGCACCCTGCAAAACCTGACAGTTAATATCCGGCTTTAAGATCATTAACTCGGCTGCCAATTCTGCCGGGATCAGATTATCCCGTTCGCCCAAAAGCACACTGACCGGCAAATTTAAATCCGCCAGCATTTGCCGACCATCAAAATCTTGCAAGCAATTCAAGCCCTCGCGTAATGCCTCAGGATGCGCGGCATGGCCCAGCATTACCTCATTTTGAAGCATACCGATTGTGTCCCGGGCAAATTGTGCCCCGCGCGCTATCAGCGTTAAAAAAGACTGCATCAATTGTGCAGGATCCTGATCCAACGCTTTAGAAAATTCATTAAATGTGGCAACCGGCATGGCTGGCTGCCAACCGTCGTCAGCAACAAATTTTGGTGTCGCCGCCAGCAGGATCAATTGCTGCACCCGCGCCGGATAAGCCTTGGCAAATTGCAAAGCAAATTGGCCGGCCAATGACCAGCCCAGCCATATAGCAGACGGTGGCAACTGCGCTGCCAGTGCCGGTAATAATTGTTCTGAATCAAAGGCGCCCGTTTGCCAGTCGCTGTCACCATGGCCGGGCAAATCGACACAGTGCAGCGTAAAGTCATTTTCGAGGCAGGGTTTTAATAGTTGCCAGACCCGGCTGTTCATACTCCAGCCATGCAGCAACACCAGATCCGGCCCCCGCCCCGTGACCTCAATGAACATGGCATTGCTCCAGCGCCGATAATAATTGCGTTACCTGGGTTTCACTATGATTGGCCGATAGGGTAATACGCAGTCTGGCGGTATTTTTCGGTACCGTTGGCGGTCGGATCACGCCGACTAAAAAGCCCAGTTGTTCAAGTTGCTGACCGACTGCCAGCGCGCGTTTTTCATCCCCCATCAGGATCGGCTGAATAGCGGTAAATGAATCCATTAATTGCAGGCCAAGCTGCAAAGCGCCTGTCCGAAACTGCTGAATACGGGCCTGTAATTGCAGACGACGCTCGGGTTCATTTTCAATGATTTCTATGGATTTTAGGGTAGCAGCAGCAATCGCTGGCGGCGGCGCTGTAGTGTAAATAAAACTGCGGGCTTGCTGGGTCAGCGTTTCAATGACTAATGCATCGGCCGCGATAAATGCCCCGGCGGTGCCAAATGCCTTGCCAAACGTGCCGACCAGAATCGGTTTATCTGTGAGCTTATCAGCGAAATATTGCAAAATACCTTTGCCCTGCTCACCAATGACACCCAGGCCGTGGGCGTCATCAATCACCACGCCGGCCCGGTGTTGTTTGGCCAAAGCCATGATTTCCGGCAATGGCGCCAAATCGCCGTCCATACTGAACAAACCGTCACTGACGATTAATTTACGCTCCGTATTGGCAACACCATGCAGCCGTTTATGCAGCATCGCCATGTCGTTATGCGGGTAGCGGATTAATGTCGCGTTAGACAGTCGGCCACCATCAAGCAGCGAGGCATGATTGAGTTTGTCTTGTATCACAGCATCACCGCGATCCAGCAGACCATCAATCACGGCTAAATTGGCCATATAGCCGGTGGCAAACAGCATTACTTTTTGCTGGCCGGTAAATTCGGCCAATGCTTCTTCAAGCTGATCATGAAACCGGCTGTGGCCAGTCAGTAAATGTGCTGCACCACTTCCCAAACCTTCAACATCGACCGCTTTTTTAAAGGCCTCAATCAGTGCCGGGTGGTTGGCAAGCCCCAGATAATCATTGCTGCAAAAGCTGATTACATCGCGGCCATCGACATTAACCTTAACGCCCTGCGGCCCATCACGCAGCCGGGTTTGCCGGTAAAGACCGTCTGCCTGGCGTTGGATAATCGCCTGTTGCAGGCTGTCGTGCCAGGGCAGTTGCGACATCAATATAGCGTTATGCGGCCGAGCAGTGATTATCCGCCTGCGGCGTAATATCCAGTGGAGTGATACCTAAACGCTGGAATAATTGCTGATCATGCTGCGTATCGGGATTATCGGTGGTCAGGAGTTTTTCACCGTAGAAAATAGAATTAGCACCGGCTAAAAAGCTCATCGCCTGCAATTCATCGGTCATATTTTCGCGACCGGCTGATAAACGCACAAAGGATTTCGGCATCATGATCCGCGCGACGGCGATAGTCCGGACAAACTCAAACGGATCTAAATTATTAATGCCATCCAGGGGCGTGCCTTCGACCTGTACCAACAGGTTAATTGGCACACTTTCAGGATGACTGGGCAGATTGGACAAACTGCGCAATAAACCGCCGCGATCCTGGCGGCTTTCGCCCATACCAACAATGCCGCCGCTGCAGACATTAATGCCCGCTTCACGGACATAACTCAGTGTATCCAGGCGATCCTGATAGGTACGGGTAGAAATAATTTCACCGTAAAATTCAGGTGAGGTATCAAGGTTATGGTTGTAATAATCAAGACCGGCGTCTTTCAGTCGTTTTGCCTGATGCGCTTCCAGCATACCCAAGGTGACACAGGTTTCGAGGCCCATGTCCTTAACGCCTTCGACCATCGCGACAACGCGGTCAACATCACGATCTTTCAGGTTACGCCAGGCAGCACCCATACAAAAACGGCTGGCACCTGTGGATTTGGCTTGTGCGGCAGATTCAAGAACTTTATCAAGCGGCATCAAAGGTTCGGCTTTGACCGCTGATTCGTGATGGGCGCTTTGTGGACAGTAGCCACAATCTTCGGCGCAACCGCCGGTTTTAATGCTCAATAAGGTGCTGATTTGCACTGCATTGGCATCAAAATGCTGGCGGTGCACGGTTTGCGACCGGTACATTAAGTCGGCAAAAGGCAAATCAAATAAGGCTTCAATTTCAGCCTGTTGCCAGTCATGACGAATGGATTGGGTCGGTTCTGTTATAGTCTGGGACATGGTCTTTTCATCGGCTTAATGGATTAACAATCAGATGACCAGGGACTTCATAGCCGCTGCGGCACATCAACTGCATAGATTATACAACAAATGCCTGCCAAATCCGTGTTTCCTGTGCGCTGCGCCGGCAGGTGACAGCTTATTGTGCATGGCTTGTCAGGCCGATTTACCGCACTTGACCACAGGCTGTTTGCGTTGTGCCACACCGCTTTCTGCCCCGAGTATTTGCGGTCAATGCATACAAAAACCACCGCCTCAGGCGCAAATTTTTTGCCTGCTGCCGTATCTGTCACCCGTCGATGATTTAATCGGCGCTTATAAATTTCATCAGCAACTGGGACTGCGTGATTTTTTTGCCGGACAAATGGCTGCCAAGCTGCAATGCCGTGACGATTTACCATCTTTAATATTGCCTGTGCCACTGCATAACCGGCGTCTGCGTCAACGTGGTTACAACCAGTCTGCTGATCTTGCCAACCGGCTGGGGCAGTTGCTGAATATCGATGTTAATAACCATACCTTAAAACGGATCAGAGCCACCCAGCCCCAAAGTGAACTGCCCTTTAAGGCGCGCCGAAAGAACCTGCGCGGTGCATTTGCCTGTGGCGATTTAAACGGTATTCAGCATGTGGCACTGATTGATGATGTATATACCACCGGTCACACCGTCGCTGAAGCCGGGCGTTGTCTGCAAAAACAGGGCGTTACCCGCCTCGAAGTCTGGACAATTGCCCGCGCGATCCGCCATGATTAGCGCTCATCACCTGAATTCAGCCTAAGGCTGCCTGATGCGACAAGACGCAAGCACGCTACAACAACGGCTGGATACCCTGTTGCGCATTGCCAAAAGCAACGAGCGCAAACAGGATAATTTTCAGCAATATGAACTGAGTTTGCTTAGTTGCGGCAGTTTGTCCGCCTTGTTACAGCTGATCCTAGAACAACATCAGCAACGCTTCCAATTAACGGAAGTCACCCTGCTCTTATATGATCCTGAATATGCCTTTCAGCGGCTGGTGACTGACATCCTCGATAACGCGCAATGGCAGCATAAATTGTTATTTACTGACAGTTTTCATACGCTGGATCAATTTTTTAATCTACAGCGCACACCCCGTTTATCCGCATTTGAAGTGCAAAAACATGCTGAGCTGTTTCCTGCCGTCAATGATTTGGGTTCGGTGGCTTTATTACCATTAATCCGTCAGCAACAGTTGATTGGCTGCCTGAATCTGGGCAGCCGGAATCCATCGCGTTTTCAAGCCGGTATCGGCACCCAGTTTTTACAGCATATGGCTGCCGTGGTCGCCGCCTGTATTGAGAATGCCCGGTTGCATGAAGAGATTAAACTGGTAGGTCTGCGCGATCCGCTGACCGGCGTCAATAACCGGCGTTTTTTTGATCAACGTATCGAAGAAGAAGTCAGTCGTGCCAAACGTCAAAAAACGCCGTTATCTTGCCTGTTCGTCGATTTGGATCATTTTAAACGGGTCAATGATCAGCATGGTCATCAGGCCGGCGATATTATCCTCAAACAAGTCGCGGCCTTAATCAATGACAGCCTGCGTAGTACCGATGTGCTGTCCCGATATGGCGGTGAGGAATTTGTCATTTTATTGACTGATACCGATACCACTGCAGCTGCAGATATTGCCAGACGCATGCGTGAACAAATTGCTGCGATGCATTTTATCGTCAGTCATGGCCGAAAGGTGCAGATCACTTTATCCGTCGGGCTGGCAACGCTGGATATAAATAGCCCGTTGCAAACCAGCAAACAGTTGCTGCAAGCCGCTGATCAGGCAGTGTATGCCGCGAAAATTTCCGGTCGCAATTGTGTACATCAGGCTGGCTAAATTGAGGCGGCTTTAATTCGCTGCACCGCCTGCTCTGCAGCATCATGATAGGGCTGCAACACCAAATCCGCGCCATGTTGCTTCAAACTGGAAATATCGTGAGTGAAATGTGTTGAGACCGCGACCTTACCCTGGTAATGCTGCCGTTTCAGTGCATCCATCAGGACAATCCGCGGATCTTCATGGGTAACGCCCAAATCATGCTGCGGCATCGCGCATATTACCCATTGCACCGTTTGCAGAGGCAGCATTTCGATAAAGTCCATATCCGACGCATCACCATACATAATGTCAAAACCGCGTTGCCGCCAGCGCTTGACCACATCCGGATTAAAATCCACCGCCAGCACTCGTTTTCCCTCAGTCTGAAAATGCTCAGTAATCACTGCACCATAACGACCTAGGCCAAAAATAATCACATCATACTGATGCTGTGATGGCAGCTGTTGATCATCAGCTTGTTCATGTAATGTCTGGCGTCGCTCAAACATTCCCAACAGCGGTTCACACCAGCGAAACAGGGTATGCGAATAGGTAATCATGTAAACCGACAGGGCAATGGTGACCAATCCAACTAAGGTCACCAATCCTAACGCCGAATTCGTTACATGGCCGAGACTGACGCCCATGGCCATAAAAATCAGCGAAAACTCACTGATTTGCGCCACCGTTAACCCAGCCAAAAAGCCGGTACGTTTGCGATAGCCCATATAGCCCATGATGGCCAGAACAATCAGCGGGTTGCCAATTAATACAAACACCGAAAACACCAGCGCTGGCCCCACTTGATCGCCGAGCAAACTGAGATCTAACTCGGTGCCCAACGCAATAAAGAAAAACAACAACAGAAAATCCCGCAATGACGATAACCGGGCCACAATCGCTTCCCGATAGGGTGTTGATGCCAAAGAAATACCGGCCAGCAGACCACCCAATTCTTTGCCAAAACCAAAATATTCACCCAAAGAAGCCAGCAACGTCGCCCAGCCAATCGCAAAAATCACCAACAATTCCGGGGAATGAGAGATATGGTTAACCAATGGCGTTGCGAGATAACGGATAAACACACCGACCAGCGCCAGCATGATTAGGCCATACAATAATACCGTCAGGATTTGCAGGACAGGCGAGTGACCCGCATCACCGCCAATACCATAAGCAGACAACGCCATCATGGCCAGGATCACAAACAAATCCTGAACAATCAAAAAACCAATGGCAATACGGCCATGCAGCGAATCAACTTCACGCTTATCGGAGAGTAGTTTGACGATAATAATAGTGCTGGAAAAGGTCAGCGCGATGGCCACATACAGCGCAACAACCCAATCAAAACCAAGCATCAGGCCAATAATAAAACCAAATATGGCCGTAAAAGTTACCTGGCCGAGCCCCGTTGCCAAGGCCACCGGCCCGACGGAGCGAATCAGTTTCAGGTCCAGCTTTAAACCGACCAGAAACAGCAGCAACGCTATGCCAAGCTCTGCCAGCAGTTCGATATTGTCATGCGACTGAACGATATCCAGCGCTGATGGGCCAGCCAGCACACCGACAGCAATAAAACTGACAATCATTGGCTGACGCAACAATAAACCAATCAGGCCGGCGATCGCCGCCAAGGCCAGTAATGCTGTCAGTTCAAAAAAAGCAGAACCTTCAATCAACGCCATATCAGAGCCTTTCTTGGTACTTTTTTATCAGCGTACGCTAATCGCGCTGGGGTGCAATACTTGCAGATAATAATCATTGCCACGTCGTGACAACCAGCCGCGGACTTCGAGTTGTTTATTCAGATAGCTATGTGGATCAGCAAACAAAGGTAATTGTTCTTTTCTAATCCGCACACTTAAACGCTCGCCGGCCATTAACCATATTTGACTGCGGGTGACTTTGATTTCGCTGGTCTTAATTTGCCAGCGCTGCCAGCCACGCCGCTGTGAGGTATTTAATCCAGCTTGGGCTATTTTTAAGGGATAGGCAGTGCCATCCCAAATGCCTTGTCGTTTATCAACTGCGAATTGTTGCGCTACCAGCATTTGTTCGACATACAACAGGTTTGGCGGATGCACTGTTAACGCCGCCAATCCCTGACGCAAAATTTCCGTATTTAAATGCCGCTCATTTTCAAGAAAAATATGCGCCAGTAGTCGGTCATACTGGTCACGTTTTTCTTTATCAAACCGCAGATAGATGGGTTGATTACCTATTTGTTGTTGCAACCAGATTTTGGCAGCCTCACCGCCCTGCTCACCATCACGATATCGACTGCTGATTTCCGGGGTATTGATATTCAGTAATCTGACCCGTTCGCCGTTTTCCAGCACCAGCGTATCACCGTCATAAACGTAATCGACCTGATGCCGGTAACGATTGGAAACCGGGTCAATATCAACCGTTTTGGCGTCAGAGGAGGGTTGGTCGGTAAAGTTGACAGTGCCATCATCATCAACATTGCGATAAACCTCAGCCGTGAGAATCGATGTGTTGCAAAACAGGCATAACGCCGCCAAAAACAGCCGCAGCATCAATTACCAGCCGTTGCCGCATAATGTAAGACCACCGCCATAAACAACACACCACCCACATAATTATTATTTAAAAAAGCCTGTAAGCAGGCACGCGGTGCACGGTTTCGAACCAGATGTTGCTGATACACAAATAAGCCGGCCACCGCCAACAGGCCAATATAAAATACAGGGCTCAATGCCAGCTGCTGGCCAATCAGTAACCACACCAGCAATAACAGGCCCTGCAAAACACCCTGAATCAACCGGTCATCCTCAGCAAATAAAATTGCCGTTGATTTGATGCCGATTTTCAAATCATCATCACGGTCTGCCATGGCATAAAACGTGTCGTAAATTGTTGTCCAGATAATATTGGCAATAAACAGCAACCAGGCCATCAGCGGCACACTGCCCGTTTGTGCCGCAAATGCCATCGGGATTGCCCAGCCAAACGCCATGCCCAATACCAATTGCGGTAAATAGGTATAACGTTTCATGAATGGATAAACAAACGCCAGTAAAACAGCAACCAGCGATAAATAAACGGTCAGCTGGTTTAACTGCAGTACCAGCAAAAATGCCAGCAAGGCGAGCCCCACAAAAGTTGCTACTGCCTGCCAGGGTTTTAAAATGCCGGTTGCCAGCGGCCGGTTTTCGGTACGCCAGACGCCGCCATCGACCTCACGATCGGCAAAGTCATTGATAGCGCAACCGGCACTGCGCATTAAGATTACGCCCAGCGTAAAAATCAGTAGCAGCTTAAAATCCGGCACCCCTTCCGCAGCGATCCAAAGCGCCATTAGCGTTGGCCATAACAGTAATAAGATACCAATCGGCCGATCCAACCGGGTCAACTGCAAGTAGGGTTTTAAGCTTGAGAAATGTTTATTTACCATTGGTAATGCTCAGTTGCCGGTAAAAACACCTCGCTGACCAGCAAGGCTTTGCCGCGCAGCGTAAAACAGGAACGACGCGCCCACAAGGCCTGCGCCGGCAAATCAGCGGCCTGACAAGCATGCCGGCTCAATAAATGTCCAGCCGCTAATTGACTGATTTTTAATGGGCCACGTGATACAGCGGGATCATTAAATAACCATTCACCCAAAGACGCATTACCCAGACGCGACAGGCCCCTTCGCAGCACGGGATAGCTTTTCAGCGGCACCACCGTGCGGGCAAATACCCGTGGCTGGTTGCCGTCAAGCAAACAGACTTCCCGGCAAAACACTTTCTGGCGACGCTCAATTCGTAAAGCCAGCGCTTCATCGAACGTTGGTTTTTGCCAGCCACTACTCAGGAGTTGCACGGAAAATGACTGCTGACAATGTGCTTTAAGTTTGGCGGTCAACGAACCGGTATTTTGTAGCCAATCAGCAAGACTTGCCGGTAATTGGGCTTTAGGTGGGGTTAACCAGTGCTGGTAATGGCGCCGTTCTGACATAGAATTTAGTTTACACCTGTCCCAAATTAACTTTATCGGCAAACCAACGCTGAATCAACGATTTAGCCTGTGCAGGTGCCTTTTCAATTAATTTGTCAGCAGCACTGCTGACCGCCGGTAATAAATCCTGATCAGCCAATAAATCAGCCACCCGGAATTGGGGCAGGCCGGTTTGCCGGGTACCCAATAATTCACCGGGGCCGCGGATCTGCAAATCCCGCTCGGCAATAACAAAACCATCATTACTTTCGCGCAGACATTTTAATCTTGCCAGGCCGTTTTCGGATAAAGGCGGGTGATACATTAACAGGCAGTGACTTTGCACACTGCCACGACCGACCCGGCCACGTAATTGATGCAATTGTGCAAGGCCCAGCCGCTCAGCATTTTCAATGACCATCAAACTGGCATTAGGTACATCAACGCCGACTTCAATTACCGTGGTGGCCACCAACAAGTCGGCCTCACCATTTTTAAACGCCTGCATCACCATTTCTTTTTCAGCGGATTTCATCCGGCCATGCACTAGTAAAATCCGTAAATCCGGGAGTGCCGCCTGCAAACTGGTCGCCGTGTCTTCTGCTGCCTGACATTGTAAATGTTCAGATTCTTCTATCAGTGTGCACACCCAGTAAACCTGTCGTTGTTGCTGGCAGGCATGGTGTACCCGCTCAATCACTTCATCACGACGATTATCAGCGACCACGGCGGTGGTCACTGGCTGCCTGCCGGGTGGTAATTCATCAATGACCGATACCTGTAGATCGGCATAAGCAGTCATTGCAAGCGTTCGCGGGATAGGTGTCGCGGTCATTACCAATTGGTGTGGGTAACTGTTCGCGTTGCGGCCTTTATCGCGTAATGCCAATCGTTGATGCACGCCAAAACGATGTTGCTCATCAATAATCACCAGACCCAGATTGGCAAAGATTACTTCATCCTGAAATAAAGCATGGGTGCCGACCGCGACTTTGATATCGCCATTTTCCAACGCGGTGATGGCTGCACGGCGCTGCGCCGCTGTTTGTTTGCCAGCGCACCAGCCAACATTAATACCCAATGGCATTAACCAGTTATTGAAGGTTTGCAAATGCTGCTCAGCCAGTAATTCGGTGGGCGCCATCATCACTGCCTGATAACCGCTGGCCACAGCGGCAATTGCCGCCAATGCTGCAACCACCGTTTTGCCAGATCCGACATCACCTTGCACCAACCGCTGCATGGGCATGGGCACGGCCAGGTCCTGATAAATATCCTGCAATACACGTTGCTGCGCGCTAGTCAGTGGAAATGGCAAATTTTTTAATAGTTGTTTCGCCAACGGCGACTCACCATTTAACACCGGCGCCTGATGACGCTGCATTTGTTTGCGGATCTGTCGCATCGTCAATTGCTGTGCCAACAATTCTTCAAATGCCAGCCGCTTTTGTGCCGGATGCTGGCGATTGATCAGCTGCTGCACATCGCTGTCCGGCGGTGGTTGATGCACTAATTTTAGTGCTTCGCTGAGCTGGTACTTTAGTAATGGATGGTGATTTTCAAGCCCTGCCAGTAACTCCGGCATTTGCTGATCATCGAGCAGCATCAACGCCTGACGAATCAGTTTCCGCCACGATAACTGATGCAGGCCTTCGGTGGTCGGATAAACTGGTGTCAGCGTCGCATCGACCGGTGTGACACCGGCATCATTAATCAACTGATATTCCGGATGCACCATTTCCAATGACGACGGGCCGCTGCGCACTTCACCAAAACAACGAACACGCCGGCCTTTAGCCAGTTGCTGTTGTTGGGCCTTACTGAAATGAAAAAACCGCAATACCAGCGAACCGGTGCCATCGCTGATATGACAGAGTAAAGACCGCCGCCGGCCAAAATTTACCTGACTGAGGCCAATCACGCCTTCCACCAGCGATTCTTGCTGAATGCGTAAGCTGCCCAGCGGCATCAGCCGGGTACGGTCTTGATACCGTAAAGGCAGATGAAACAATAAATCCTGCACCTGACGAATACCCAGTTTAGCGAGTTTTTCGGCCAGCTTTTCACCAACGCCGGTCAGTGCCGTCACCGGGTCTTGTAATGTCAGTTTAACCACGGTCAATCCTTAACCGTCAGCGCATCAGGCTCCCAGATGCAAAATGGCGTCCATTTCTACCGGTACCGCTTTAGGCAGAGAAGCGACACCAATCGCCGCACGGGCCGGATATGGCTGCTGAAAATATTCGGCCATGATTTCATTCACGCTGCCGAAATGGCTTAGATCGGTCAGATAAATATTCAGTTTGACCACATCTTGCAAACTGCCGCCCGCGGCTTCAGCCACTGCTGACAAATTATCAAATACCCGGCGCGTTTGCGTGGCAAAGTCACCTTCAATCACGGTCATGGTTTCCGGCACTAACGGAATTTGCCCGGATAAATACACCACATCACCGACTTTAATTGCTTGTGAATAGGTGCCAATCGCTTCTGGGGCATTGGCGGTATGAATGATTTCACGGGACATAACAAAACTCCGGCTGCGCCGATTACAACGGCGGATTAAACAAAAAATTAACTATTGATACGACTGATGCGCTCGACCATATCAAGCAACCGCAAACGGCGAATCACCCGCGCCAGATGTTTGCGATTATAAATTTCAATGGTCAGACGCAGATCGGAATAACCGCCATCACGCTCGTCAACCACGACATTATCGATATTGGAATCGGCTTCGGAAATCACGGCGGCCACTGTTGCTAATACACCGCGCTGGTTTTTGACATGCACCATCAAGTCGACCGGAAAAACCCGGCTGACTTCCGGTGACCAGGCGACATCCAGCCACTTGTCATTCTGCACCCGTAAATGGGTAGCGTTTTTACAGCTGCGCTGATGAACAATAATGCCCCGGCCGGTACTAATATAACCATGGATCGGATCGCCCGGGATCGGATGACAACAACGGGCAAAACTGACCACCATACCTTCGGTACCGGCAATCAATAACGCATGCGGATCTTTGTCTGGCGTTTCATGATGCACCAGCTTTTGCGCAACTAACAACGCGGCGTGATTACCCAAACCAATATCGCGTAGCACTGCATCAAAATCCCTGGCTTCAAATTCCTTGATAACGGCCTTAATGCGCTCGGTGGGAATATTTTCCATTGCCGCTGAAAATGCCAACAAGTGTTTATTCAGCAAGCGCTGGCCAAGCGTGATGGCTTCTTCATCCTGCAATTGTTTCAAATAATGGCGGATATTAGTGCGCGCTTTCGGCGTCACCACAAAGTTCAGCCAGGCCGGATTGGGATGTGCGGTCGGTGAGGTAATGATTTCTACCGACTGACCGGTTTCCAATTGGGTGCTCAGTGGCACCAAATGCCGCCCTACTCGGGCTGCGACACAACTGTTACCAACATCACTATGCACTGCATAAGCAAAATCTACCGCCGAGGCACCACGCGCCAGGGTCAGAATTTCGCCTTTGGGTGTCGACACATAAATCTCGTCGGGGAATAAATCCATGCGCAGGTTTTCCAGAAATTCTTCTGAATCACCAGAGCCTTTCTGCATTTCCAGAATACCTTGCAGCCATTGCCGTGCTTTACGATGTGCAAGCGCATTCCCATCTGCTTCACCGCCAGTTTTATATAGCCAGTGAGCGGCAACGCCGGCTTCGGCCAAATGATCCATATCGCGGGAGCGTATTTGAATTTCTATCGGCACACCATAGGGGCCGAATAACACGGTATGCAGCGACTGATAGCCGTTGGCCTTGGGAATAGCGATGTAGTCTTTGAACTTACCCTGCACGGGTTTATAGAGATTGTGCATAACGCCCAGCATCCGGTAACAGGCATCGACATCATCGACAATTATGCGAAACGCATAAACATCCATCACTTCAGAAAACGACAGCTGTTTGCCGACCATTTTTTTGTAAATGCTGTACAGATTCTTTTCGCGGCCCTGAATATCGGCACTGAGGCCTTCCTGCTCCATGCGATTCAATATGGATGCAGTAATTTGCGAGACAATTTCCTTGCGGTTTCCGCGGGCCCGGCGCACGGCATCGCCCAATACTCGATAGCGCAGCGGATACAAAACATGAAAGCCCAAATCCTCAAGCTCACAGCGCATTAAATTCATGCCCAGACGCTGCGCTATCGGTGCATAGATTTCCAGCGTTTCATTAGCAATACGTCGGCGTTTTTCCGGGCGCAAATGGCCCAGTGTGCGCATGTTGTGCAAACGATCTGCAAGCTTAACAATAATGACGCGTATATCCCGCGACATTGCCAACAGCATTTTACGCAGATTTTCGGCTTGCTTTTCGAGCGGCGATTGTTTGCTATTCTCAAACGCAGCCTGCGCCAGTTTGGTAACCCCTTCGACCAACTCGGCAACGGCATCACCAAACTCACTCGACAAATCGGCACGCGCGGCATCGGTATCTTCGATAACATCATGCAGCAATCCAGCCATGATGCATTCATAGTCCATATGCATCATCGCCAGCACATGAGCCACCGCTAACGGATGGGTTATGTATCGTTCGCCACTGCGCCGGGTTTGGCCCTCATGACAATTATCAGCGTAATGATAAGCGCGGCGGATGGCATCCACCTGCGCGGGCTCTAAATAGTTAGCGGTAGCAAAACACAGATCATCAATTGTCAGCTTAGGCTCGGATTCCTGAATGAAATCCAGCTCAGTGGCAACAGTGGGTTTTGCGCTCACGGCAATTAAGCTTCGCTTTGCAACTCTTCGTCGCTGACAACACTGCTGTCAGCATGCACTCGGGCGTTGCTGCTGCGGGTCAGAATTTCCGGACCAGTCAAACCGGCGGCAATTTCACGCAATGCTAAAACTGTTGGTTTATCATTATCGACGGGTACCAGTGCATCGTCCCCCATGGCAATTTCACGGGCGCGCTTGGCCGCGACCAGCACCAAATGGAAACGGTTATCGACGAAATCGAGGCAATCTTCTACGGTTGTACGAGCCATGGTTTTATCCTGCTTGAGAAAACATTCAATAGTACGAAAAATCAGCGGTTTAAGCTAGTAAATCTGAGAGGAGCTGCTGATGAATTTGCACCTGATGTTTACGCTGATGCCGGGCAGCTATCACTATCGCGGTCAAACTTTGTAAAGCCTGATCAAAATCATCGTTAACTATCAGGTAATCAAATTCGATGTAATGCGAAATTTCCCGCTCAGCATCACGCATTCGCCGGGCAATCGTCGCTTCATCATCTTGACCGCGATTTCGCAGACGGTGTTCCAGTGTTGATTTTGACGGCGGCAAAATAAAAACACTCTGACTCTCAGCGAAATTCCGACGCACTTGCGCCGCGCCCTGCCAATCGATTTCCAGAATAACGTCAAAACCTTGCGATAACTGCTGATGGACAGCATCGGCCGAAGTACCGTAGTGGTTATCAAAGACATTAGCGGATTCGAGAAATGCACCAGCGTCACGCATACCGGCAAAAGTTTGTGGATCAACAAAAAAATAATCCCGCCCCTCAACCTCACCGCTGCGCGGCGGTCGCGTCGTATGCGAAACCGATAATCGGACATTTTGTTCCTGTCTGACCAAAGCCTGTACCAGACTGGTTTTGCCTGCCCCAGAGGGCGCTGCCACAATAAAAAGACTTCCGGACATCGTTAAACCTTGATTGAAATGTCGCCAGCGCAGCAACTTTGATGCCTGAAACAATACTGG
>Ga0307934_1001249_pt1 | contig 16062 bp, 13 predicted proteins | sample OrgLakmetageno90_FD_201838 | JGI IMG/M metagenome (GOLD analysis project Ga0307934, IMG submission 201838) | Saline water microbial communities from Organic Lake, Antarctica - #90 | ecosystem: Environmental > Aquatic > Non-marine Saline and Alkaline > Saline | place: Antarctica: Organic Lake... | reverse complement strand
GAGACATTTAACAAAATCACTCTAACTTTAAGAAGTGAGCAGGTAAATACTACAAATCTTGAAAAAGTACTTCAAGGTTTAAAGAAAAATATAGCAAATTCTGAAGCAAATGAAAACAAAACTTTGGAAATATGTATAGCTTTAGATGATGTGAAAGCAAATTTTGATAGCTTGGATAAGCCTTTTTCGGTCTATGAGTTTGTAAATAGTATTAGTAAGCTTATAGCAGAGGGTAGCACAGTTAGTTTGGCTGGGTAGGGGTTTTTTTAAAACTACCCCCGTCTTGCTCCGTAATCTAGTCCTTCGTTACCAAAGGGGAATAACCTGGCTTAAAGTTAGTTATGATAACAATTCGGGTTCGCCCCATACTTTATCGGATAGCAAGGGAAGGCTAGGTGAAAGCTGATAGTAGTAGTATCTTGAAGTAATATTTCCACTTTTTTATGTACATATTGCAAAACACCATTGACACTATCTCAAATAAGAGTATCATACTACCTATTGACGAAAATAGCAGTCTAGTACCACCTGATCCCATTCCGAACTCAGAAGTGAAATGGACTCACGCCGATGATAGTCTAGCATTCGCTAGGTGAAAGTAGGTAATCGTCAAAATTTTTCAAATACCATTCCATAAAAAATAATCAAATGCATAGAGACCCCAGTCAAGCTGAGGGTTTTGTTTGATGTGGTGGTGTACAAATATATCTGCATTTTTGATGTCCTACAAATAGTGTTTTGAATTTGATTCGGCATATCACGATAAATATTGATTTTATTGAGACCCTTAAACGAATTCAGGGATTCGGTCTTTTGAAGATTTAGGGTTTCTTTCAAAACCACCCCACCGACAAAGTCGGCACCCCTTCACAGAGGGGAATAGCCTTACTTAAAGCTAGCTGTAAATTCTCCTTCGCTGGAGGAGTACCTTGCTTTGCAAGGGGAGGTGGTAGTTTTTAGACGGGTGCTATCTTCAGTGTTTTTTAAAGGAGATTCCCACTTTCGTGGGAATGACGGACAAGCGAAGAAGTGATGGACAAGTCGCGACTTGTCCGCTATAAAAAAGCTGTTTGTTTAGAAAAAAGCTAAAGTGCGTAACATCAGTTATTAATAGACTTTTTGCAAAACTCAAAAAAAAGTAAATGATGAGCTCTATAATTTGTTAACAAGCATCTCATTTAGGCAGTTAAATTTTCATGGATGATCGAGTTTTGCAAGAAGTCTAATATAGATATTGCTATCATACTTCGACACTAGAATATGTGTGTAAAAATCCACACTGATACTTTTTATATCCTTATTTTTACCTATAGCTCAAATATGCTATTCTATGCTATAAGTTTATTTGATATCTTGCAAAGGAGTTTGTGATGAATTGGTCGGATCTTTTCGCAGAAGAAAAACAAAAACCATATTTTCAAAAGATACTTGCATTTTTAGAATCTGAAAGGTTGCAAGGGAAAACTATATTTCCAGCGAAAGAAGAAGTTTTTAATGCTTTCAATCTTACGCAATTTGATAATCTCAAAGTGGTTATACTAGGGCAAGATCCTTACCACAATCATGGTCAGGCACATGGATTAGCTTTTTCTGTACAAAATAATGTAGCTATACCACCATCTTTACGCAATATATATAAAGAGCTTGAAGCAAGTATCGAGGAATATGAAATTCCAGTTCATGGTAATCTTGAGGGTTGGGCAAGCCAAGGCGTATTTCTTTTAAATACTACTCTTACGGTTGAAGCTCATAAGGCAAATTCTCATAAAGATATAGGTTGGGAAACTTTTACAGATAGAGCTGTTCGGAAAATCTCTGAGCATAAAGAAAATGTGGTTTTCATGTTGTGGGGTGCTCATGCTCGCAAGAAGAAATCTTTGATTGACAACTCTAAGCATTTGATTTTAGAATCTTCGCATCCATCACCATTGTCGGCTTACAGAGGGTTTTTAGGGTGCAATCATTTTGTTTTAGCAAATGAGTATTTGTCTTGCAAAAAGCTCTTGAAAATTAACTGGTAACTTATTTTGATGCATTAAAAGTAGATGTTTTGCTAGTTAACCGGAGTTACGCAGTGTATATTTTTGACTCATCTCAAAAGGTATTATTTTCTAGCTCGTTATGCTAGAATACCAACTATATGTTTTATCTTTAATAATAGCGGTAAGTAATGTCATTAGCACCTAGAGAGTCGTCAACTATAAATATAGAAAAAGAACTAAAGCAATCGTACCTTGATTATGCGATGAGCGTGATTGTAGGGCGTGCATTACCAGATGTCAGAGATGGTTTAAAGCCTGTGCATCGTAGAGTATTGTTTGCGATGAATGAATTGTCAAATTATTACAATCGCCCTTACAAAAAGTCAGCTCGTGTAGTCGGTGATGTGATTGGTAAATATCACCCACATGGTGATACAGCGGTTTATGACACAATTGTTCGATTAGCTCAACCTTTCTCACTTCGCTATACTCTTGTTGATGGTCAAGGTAACTTTGGTTCTATCGATGGTGATTCTGCAGCAGCAATGCGTTATACCGAAATTAGAATGAAAAAGCTGACTCATGAGCTTTTGGTCGACCTTGATAAAGAGACGGTAGATTTCTCTCCTAACTATGACAATACTGAGCTTGTGCCTGATGTACTACCTACTCGAGTGCCAAATTTACTTGTAAATGGCTCATCTGGTATCGCTGTTGGTATGGCGACAAATATTCCACCGCACAATATGACAGAGGTTATCAATGGTACTTTGGCACTTATTGACAACAAAAATCTTACAATAGAAGAGATTGTTGAATACATACCTTGTCCAGATTTTCCTACAGGTGCATATATTAATGGTACTGATGGTATTTTGGAGGCTTATAAAACTGGTCGTGGTCGTGTGATAATGCGTGCTAAGGCTACTATAGAAGAAGATGATGCTAGTGGTAAATCGCAGATTATAATCACAGAAATCCCATACCAAGTAAATAAAGCAAAGCTTGTTGAAAAAATTGCAGAGCTTGTGAAAGAAAAAAAAGTAACAGGTATCACAGAGTTGAGAGATGAGTCAGATAAAGATGGTATTCGCGTAGTAATAGATGTTCGCCGCGATGAATCTCCTGAAGTTATTTTGAATTTGCTATATGCACAAACTCAACTACAGTGCAGTTTTGGTATCAACATGGTGGCTATTAGTGACAATAGACCTAAGCTACTTGGCTTAAAAGAAATTTTAGAGCAGTTTATTAAGCATAGAAAAGAAGTTGTTACGCGTAGAACAATTTTTGAGCTTAGAAAATCAAAAGAAAGAGCTCATATATTGGAGGGTTTACTACTTTCTTTAGCAAATATAGATGAGATGATTGCTCTAATCAAGGCGTCACCAAGCCCAGCAGAGGCTAAGCAGGCGATGCTTGATAGATCTTGGGATGGTTCGCTGGTTCAAAGTATGCTTGATGGTGTTAATGTTAAAATGTATCGTAAAGAAGAACTTGCTATGCATTATGGTATACAAGATAACGCTTCTTACAACCTTACTGAAGAGCAAACAGATGCTATACTTGCACTAAGATTACATAGGCTTACAGGTCTTGAGCAAGACAAAATCACAAATGAATTTAAAGAGCTTATCGAAAGAATCAAATATCTAATTGGTATTTTGAGTTCGCAAGAAGAGCTTATTCGTGTTATTAAGGAAGAGCTTGTTGAGATTAGAGATAATTTTGGTGATGAGCGTAGGTCTGAAATTATTAGCTCAAGGCTTGATCTTACAAGAGCAGATTTGATCAATGAAGAAGATATGGTTGTAACGCTATCTATGGATGGCTATGTTAAAACTCAACCTCTAAGTGCCTATAATGCACAAAAACGCGGTGGCGTAGGTAAGTCTGCAACCAAGACAAAAGAAGAAGACAGTATCTTTAAATTGATGTTGGCATCAACGCATGACACTATGCTTTGTTTCTCAAGTTTAGGTAGAGTTTACTGGTCAAAAGTTTATGACTTCCCAGTTGCAAGCAGAATCTCTAAAGGTCGCCCAATAAACAATATCCTACCTTTAGCAAAGGAAGAGAAAATAACGGCACTTATGCCTATATCTGAATTTGAAGAGGGTTGGTTTGTGTTTATGACTACCAAGCTTGGTCGAGTTAAAAAAGTTGATTTATCTCAATTTGCTAAACCTCGATCTAGTGGCAAGATTGCTATCGGACTTAATGACAATGATGAACTTTCTTATGTGGCTCTTACTAATGGCAACAAGCAGATTATGATGTTCTCAGATGCTGGTAAAGCTATTAGATTTGATGAGTCTGATGTGCGTGCAATGGGTAGATCTGCTGCAGGCGTGACGGGTATGCGTTTACAAGATGGTCAAAAAATTGTCTCTATGTTTGTGACTGATCCTGAAGAGGGAATCGTTTTAGCGGCATCTGAAAATGGTTATGGCAAACGAACTGCTGTTTCAGCTTATCGTAAAACTAAGCGATCTAGTCAAGGTGTGATTTCAATCTCCACTTCTGAACGCAACGGTAAGGTTGTTGTGGCTGTACTTGTTGATGAATCTGAAGATATTGTAATGATTACAAATAATGGTACTTTAGTTAGAACACCATCTAGCCAGGTTAGAGAGTGTGGTCGTTCTGCACAGGGTGTAAGACTTATTAATCTTCGCAATAACGAAAAACTTATAGGTTTAAAAGTTGTTAAGCAAGGTGATGAAGAGCTTGACGATGAGCTAGAAGATGCAATTGGTGTTGAAGATCTTGATAGTATAGAAGCTGTTGAAAATGTGTCTGACAATACAGAGACTAGTGAATAAAATATGTCTACTAAAAGCAAAATTACTATACTTGGAGCTACAGGTTCTATCGGAGATAGTACTCTTGCTGTAATTAGAGAATCTAATCAATTTGCAGTATATGCTTTGACTGCCTTTAGTAATGTTGCAAAACTTGCTAAGCTTTGTGATGAGTTTAATCCTCGCTATGCAGTAGTTGCAGATGTAGATAAAAAAACTCAGCTTGCTCAATTGACATCGGTTGAAATACTTGTTGGTGAGGCAGGGTTGGAGCAGGTTTCTAGTGATGTTGATGTTGATGTGGTTATGTTGGCGATAGTCGGTATAGCTGGCTTGAAGCCAACATTTGCAGCCGCAAAAGCAGGTAAGAAAATACTACTCGCAAATAAAGAATCATTGGTTGCTGCGGGTCATCTGCTCATTGAAGAGGTGGTGAAAAATAATGCTCAACTAATACCTGTAGATAGTGAGCATAATGCTATCTTTCAATGTTTGGATAATGCTAAAAAAGAGTTTAATAGTGAGGTTGCTGAGATTATTCTAACCGCGTCAGGCGGACCTTTCAAAGATAAAAGCTTGGATGAGCTGGTGGATATAACGCCAGATCAGGCTTGTGCACATCCAAACTGGGAGATGGGTCGAAAGATTTCAGTAGACTCATCTACAATGGTCAACAAAGCTCTTGAAGTTATAGAGGCTTATTGGCTCTTTGGTGTGCCGATAAATAAATTAAAAGTTTTGATTCATCCGCAGAGCATAATTCATTCGATGGTGAAGTACATTGATGGCAGTTTTTTGGCTCAGCTAGGCACACCGGATATGAAGACACCTATTGCTAATGCGATGTATTATCCAAATCGTGGGCAGGTAGATGTTGCAAAGCTAGACTTTACAAAAATAGAGCTTACATTTAAGGAAGCTTGCTTTGAGCGTTTTGAGGCTCTAAGTATAGTTTTTGATAATTTAAAAAATAAAGATTATGCGGCGAATATAGTATTTAATGCGGCAAATGAAAAATTAGTTGCTGCATTTTTAGATAAAAAGATTAAATACTTAGATATTATAAGAATAAATAAACAAGTATTAAAAGAGTTACATTTTGAGAATCCACATAGCATAGCAGAGGTTTTTGTCATAGATAGCAAAGCTCGAGAGTATGTGGATTCTGTTTTGAGGTAGGAATTGGTGTTTTTTTTAAAAAAGAAGTTTGTATTGATCTCTCTTCTTATGGGTATTGCGTGTACTAGTTGGGCTGAAAGTAGCAGCTTTATATTGGACAATGTAACCATAGATGGTTTAGAGGGCTTGCAGAGTGATGTGGTTAAGAGTCGATTAGGCTTTAAGAAAGGTAGCTATGTCACGCCTGAAGATACAAACCAAATAATTAATAATCTTTATGGTACAGGCTTTTTTAATAGCGTGGATCTATACCGTAAAGGTAGTAATTTATTTATAAATGTAAAAGAAAGACCTATTATTGCGGGTTTTAATTTCAGTGGTAATAAAAAGCTCAAAAAAGAAGATTTAGAAAAAGTTTTTACCGATGCAGGTATCTATGTAGGTAATGTATTTGATCCAAATACGATGTTTCTTCTTAAACAATCGCTACTCAATCAATATTCACAAATGGGCTTATATGGTGCAAAAATTGAGGAAAATATCCGTAAACTTCCAAATAATCGAGTTGATATAGCTCTAACAATGAAAGAGGGTGAGCCGGCTACTATTAGAGCTGTAAACTTTGTGGGGAATAAGAAATTCGACGATGGTGACCTAAAAACCAGTGTAGCTTTTCAAGTGCCATCATTGTGGAATTTATGGGGTTTTTTAGCTCCTTTTGATAGCTACTCTCCGGGTGGAATGGATCAGTCTGTGCAGGGTGTGACGAATTATTATTTAGATAGGGGTTATCTTGATTTTAAAGTCATATCAAAGCAAGCGTCGATGACAAAAGATCGTGAAAATTCATTTATAACATTTGATATGGCAGAAGGTAAAATTTATACGGTTGGGAGCATATCTCTTGATGGTAAATTCATATTGCCAAAATCTGAGCTAGAAGCACTTATTCAGCTAAAGCAAGGCGAGGTGTTTTCTAAAAAGAAATTGGTCGATAGTATTGAAGCTATCAAAACTTTGTTAGGAAGTAAGGGTTATGCCTTTACTACTGTAAACCCTATCCCTGATGTAGATAAAGAAAAACGAGTAGTATCATTTAAGTTTGTGGTTGATGCGGGTAAAAAAGTTTATGTAAATAGAGTTAATTTCATTGGTAATAATGTAACAAATGATTATGTGTTTCGTAGGCAGCTACAGTACTACGAGCAAGCAAAATACAATAAAGAATCTATAGATAAGTCACAAAGAAGGTTAGATCAGCTACCGTATGTAGCTGCCGCTGATATGCAATTGGTACCTGTTAAAGGCTCAGATGATTTGGTCGATGTTAACTATAGCATTAAAGAGAAAAACGCAAACTCTATAAGTGCAAATTTAGGTTTCTCTGATTTGTATGGTTTTATGGTGGGCGGTAAGCTCAATATGCCGAATGTTTTCGGTACAGGGAATACTTTTAATGTAAATGCTCAGCTTTCAGTACCATTCCAACAATTAGATGTAAGTTATATCGACCCATACTTCACAACATCGGGTATATCTCAGAGTGTATCAGCATATATAAACAGATCAAATTTTGCTAAAACTAATGCGATTACCGCGTACCAGTTAGATACTTTTGGTGCGAGACTGATGTATGGCTTACCAGTATCAACATTTAGTAATGTATCTTGGGGGCTGACTTATGCAAACAATACAGTTAAGCAGTCTGATGGTTATAAATCTTCAATTGTACAGTGGTTTTTGGATAAACAGGGTCGAAACACATTCAATGAGCCTGCAGTTACAGCAGGTTGGAATTTTGATGATTCAAACAAATATATGTTTGCAACGGATGGTGGCTCATTTAACCTAAATGGTACTGTCAATGTCCCTGGTATTAGTAACATCAATTCATATAAGCTAGAGGCTGCAGGTACCTACAACATAGCTGTACCAAACGCGGATTTATCCGCACTATCAATAAGAGGTGGAGTGGGTTATGGTGGTGGCTTTGGTAAAACTGATGAATTACCTTTCTATCAGAACTTCTTTGGTGGTGGCTGGGGAAGTGTGCGTGGTTTCCTACAAGGCTCGTTTGGTCCTCGCGATAATAATAAGATTGATCCAAATAATATAATACCGGGTAATTCATTCGGTGGTAACCTTAATATTTACAATAACTATGATTTATTACTCCCAGTACCATTTATGAAAGATAGTTCAAATATGAGAGTGGGAGCATTTGTTGATTTGGGTAACACTTACTTGACTTATGATTTACCTGCTGGAGTTTTGGCAGATAACCCTCCTCACGATACAACACCATCGTTTGGAAATTTGAAATATTCAGTTGGTGTAGAATTTAGATGGGCTTCTCCTATGGGCCCACTGGCAGTATCTTATGCACAGCCATTTAATGTAAAAACTGGCGATGTGACACAATCATTCCAGTTCTCACTAGGACAAAATTTTTAGAATTAATTAATACTTATGTTTAAACAAAAGGAGAGAAATATGAAAAAAATAATCACAGGTTTATCAGTAGCTTTAGCAAGTACGACGCTTTCTTACGCAGAAACTAAGATTGCAGTGGTAAACCCTGCAGAGATATTTAGTGATTCTGACTTGGGATCAGTAAGTGTTAAGAAGCTTGAAAACGGTCTTAAACCAGAAGCAGCTAAACTCAAGCAGCAGCAAGAGGCTATAATGCAGGAAGTTCAGCAACTACAACAAAATTCTAGTACTATGACAAAAGATGAGCTAGCAAAAAAACAGCAAGCTATCCAACAAGAGCAACAAACATTCTCAGAAAAAGCAAGAATTTTGCAACAAAAAGAGAGTACTAAAAAAGATGAGTTGTCTAAAAAATTTCAAGCTAAATTTGATGGCTCTGTAAAAGAAGTTGCAAAAGAAAAAGGTTACAATATGGTTGTGACAACGCAGGCATTAGCCTATGCTGAAGGAGTACCAGATATTTCAAATGATGTTGTAGCATTGATGAATAAAGACTCTGAATAAAGACTCTGAATAAATAACTGATGTTACGCACCAAACATAAATTTGAGCAGAAAGATAAAGTGCTAGATACAAGGCTGGTTTTTATTGGCATAGCACTAGCTATGGCAGTAAAGTTCTAACGCAGTCAGATGATACTTTAGCTTTTTGTCCTTTAGGTGGTATAATTTGCATCAAATAGAGTCGTTAACAAGATTTGAAGCTGCTAGTAGCTCCTACACCTTGTTGCCTAGCTCTTCAACGCAACTATATATCACTCAAAATATATTTGGTGCGTAACATCAGTAAATAAGTTAAGGACTCACACAATGTATAGTTTAGAATTTTTAGCATCAAAACTCGGCGGTGTTGTCAAAGGCGATAGCTCTATTGAGATAGCAAAAATAGCGACACTATCTCAAGCTGTTGAAGGAGATATTTCCTTTTGTACAAATCCGAAGTATCTCAAGCAACTATCAGAAACTAAAGCATCGGCTGTACTTATAACAGAAGAAGCTTTAGATTTTTGTACTACTAACGCAGTAATTTTATCAAACCCTTACCTTGCTTTAGCTCAAGTAATGGAATTGTTTGATAAATCACCTAAACCAACAGGCAAGATACATAGTAAGGCTGTCATTGCATCAAGTGCAATACTAGGTGAGAATGTAACCATAGAAGCAAATGCTGTAATTGGTAGCAATGTCACAATCGGTGATAATGTATTTATAGGTGCTTGTAGCACTATAGACTCAGGTACTATGATTGGTGATGAGACTATTATTAAAAGTAATGTTTCTATTGCTTATGATATACAAATCGGTAGTCAGTGCGTGATTCATCAAAATTCTGTAATAGGGTGTGATGGTTTTGGTAATGCTCGAGGCGAAGATGGTAGTTGGACCAAGATACCACAGTTAGGTAGGGTCGTAATTCAAGATGATGTTGAGATTGGGGCTGGTACTACAGTAGATAGAGGAACTATTGATGATACTATCATTAAAAAAGGCTCTCGCATTGATAATTTGGTCCAGATAGCTCATAATGTAATAATAGGTGAGAATACTGCCATTGCAGGGATTACAGCTGTAGCTGGAAGTACAACTATTGGTAACAATTGTCTTATAGGTGGGCAATCAGCTATTACGGGTCATATAGATATATGTGATGATACAATAGTGGGTGGTGCTTCAAATGTAGGTAAGTCAATTACTAAGCCTGGTATGTATTATGCAGCATTTGAAGCAAAGCCAAGGATCGAATGGGGTAGGTTTGTAGCTAGGATATCAAAAATTGATAAACTAATGGCTAGAGTTAAAGATTTAGAAAAGAAGATAAAATAAGATAAGATAAGGATTAATAATGAGTCATTTCGATGAGAATAATAAGCAGTTAGATGTTACAGCTATTAGAAAAATCTTACCACACAGGTATCCTTTTGCACTTTTAGATAAGATTCTTGATTGGAATGTGGAAGAGAAGTCTATTGTGGCTCAAAAGAATGTAACTATCAATGAAGATTTCTTTAATGGACATTTCCCCGATTTTCCTGTAATGCCGGGAGTGCTTATAGTAGAAGCTATGGCTCAAGCTACAGCTATCTTAGGTGAGTTGATGGCAGAAAGACTATTTGCAGATGCTGTTGCTAAAGCAGGAGGCGGTAGACGCACATTTATGCTTGCAGGAATTGATAAAGTTAGAGTCAAAAGACCAGTTGTGCCAGGAGATGTTCTGATAATAGAATCTCAAGTGACAAAAGTCAAAAATATAATATGCCAAGCAAAGTCAGTAGCTAAAGTAAACGGTCAAGTAGTTTGTACAGCAGATTTATTGGCAGCGTATAAGGATTATTAATAGTGATACACAGTTTAGCAGTAGTCCACGAGAGTGCCAAAATTGCTGATAATGCTATTATTGGTCCATTTTGTGTAGTGGGTGAAAATGTTGAGATAGGCGAAGGCACTGAACTCAAGAGTCATGTCTCTATAGGTAGTAATGCTATTATAGGTAAAAATAACCGTATATTTCAGTATGCGTCAATCGGAGATGACCCTATTGATTACACTTTTAAAAAAGGTGATTTTTCTCAAGTTATTATTGGGGATAACAATACCATAAGAGAGTGTGCAACCATACATGGGGGTACTGCTAAAGAGGTTGGAGTTACCTCTATTGGCAATAATAACCTTATCATGTGTTATGTGCATATAGGTCATGATTGCAAAATAGCTAACAATGTTTGTTTAGTAAATGGTGTAGGACTTGCTGGGCATGTGCATATTGAAGACTTCGTGTATTTAAGTGCTAATGTAGGTGTGCATCAGTTTTGCACTGTCGCTGAGCATGCTTTTATTGCACATGCGGCATTGGTATCAAAAGATGTGCCACCATATCTAATGGTGACAGCAACTGTAGGCGGAGCTACTCCTTGCGGTATAAATGCAGAAGGACTTAAACGAAGAGGCTTTACTTCAGAGCAGATAAAAAATATCAAGGAAGTTTATAAAGTGCTTTATAGACGCGGTTTGATGGCAAAAGAATCTTTTGAGGTCATAAAAGAAATGGCAAAAGAAGACGCTGTTTTAAAACCTTTTATTGAGCTTATGAATATATCAAAAAGAGGAATATTGAGATAATGAGAATAGGTATAGTTACAGGTGAGTTATCGGGTGATCAGCTCGGGGGGTCTTTGGTGGCTATACTTAAACAAAAATACCCTGATGCCATTATAGAAGGTATCGGTGGACCTAAGATGAAAGCTGCTGGTTTCAACAGTCTTTATTCAATGGATGAGTTATCGCTTATTGGTTTTATAGAAATCTTATCTAAAGGTTTTAAAATCCTTAGTATACAAAGAAAAATAATTAAGCATTTCAAAGAAAATAAGCCCGATATCTTTATTGGAATTGATGCTCCTGACTTTAACTTAACTGTAGAAAAAAAACTAAAAGAAGCTGGTATTAAAACTATACACTATGTTAGTCCTAAGATTTGGGTGTGGCGTGAGTATAGAATTAAAAAAATCCGTAAAGCTACGGATAAAGTATTAGCTCTGCTACCATTTGAAGTTGAATACTATAGAAAGCGACACAATTTTGAAGCCATTTATGTGGGGCATCCGTTAGCTAAGGCTATACCGGTTGAGCCTAATAAAGCTAAGTATAGAAAGGAACTTGGTTTAAAAACTGATCTACCCATATTATCTGTATTGCCTGGCAGTAGAACTAGTGAAGTATCTAAATTACTGCCTTTATTCTTAGATGCGATAGAGAAGCTTGTCGAAAGTGGATACAAATTCCAAGCAATTATACCACTAGCTAAACCATCTCTTAAACCTTTGCTTGAAAAATATCAGAATAAAATAGATGGTCTTGGAATAATTGTTTATGAGGGTCAATCGCACCTAATTCAAAAAGCTGCTGATTACTGTTTATTGTCATCGGGTACCGCTACACTCGAAGCGATGCTATATAAACTGCCTATGGTAGTTGCTTATAAGGTCAATTGGTTGTCGGCATTTTTAGGTAGATTATTTATAGGAAATCATAGTTATTGGGCTTTTCCGAATATTCTTCATAAAAGTGAAATAATTAAAGAGTACATACAAGAAGACTGTACAGTACAAGCCCTATATCAGGAAGTAAAAAGGTTGTTTGACGATCAGCAAAGAAATGAAGAAATCATTGCAGAGTTTACAAAAATTCACAAGAGTATGATCGTAGATACTGATGAAAAGATTGTGGAAGTATTGCAAGCAATGCTTGAAAAACCTTAATTTTTTTGAATTTTGTATTGGGGTTGTTATAATATAGTTGTTCAAGTAAATAATATTTAAATAGGTTGTGTGATGTCATTGATTTTAATTTTAATTCTAATATTGGTTGTGCTAGTAGTTATTGATCTTTTTCGCAAGAGTATCAGAATGAAGCAAAAAGTAGCCCTTAATGAAATGGAAAGTAGCTCCTCTGACCAGCTTGTAAGTCAAGCTAAGAGTAGTGGTACAACACATATTCAAGAGTTTCAAAATGAGTATCCTTTGTTAAAAGACGGTTATCTTCTTTTTTATTTTGAAGGTATTGAACCACTTGATATAAAAAACATAGCTATGTTTTTGAAGTACTATGGTGTTAAATATACTGATGATAAAGTCTTTCAAAAAAGAAACTATAATGATGTTATTTTTAGTGTTCTTCCTGACAATGAGAGCCAAGTGTTTGAATCTTCGAAAGAAGGCGAGGTTACTGGGCTTATAGCTGTTATGAATTTTAAAAAATTAGCTAGCTTAGAGTACGATGTAAAAACCTGTTATGAAGTTATGATGGATGTATTAGAAGCTTTAAATAAGAGTTTTCATGGTACGCTAATGAATGAGCATAAAATCAGGATAACTAAACGCGATAAGCAAAACTATTTAGAGGCGATTATTTCTTAATCAGCCACCTACAGGTACTATCAAATAAAATTATATTTCAAACGATATTCATAATTATTATTACATGAATTAATTATGTTATTTATAATACATATTGTGATGATTTAAAGTGGAAAATAAAAGTGTGCAGTTTTGGAATGTGGTGGGCCCAGTAGGATTCGAACCTACGACCTACGGATTATGAGTCCGGCGCTCTAACCAACTGAGCTATAGGCCCAAAACTTAATAAGTATTATATTAAAACCATCGCTATTAGTCAATATTTTATTTATATATTTTAGCAGATGATCCAACAATTAGGGGATCAGGTTGCATTGCCACATCAGATGACTTGTTATCATAGTCAATGTTGTTAAGTATGTATCGGATGGCATTTAATCTTGCTCTCTTTTTATCATCAGATTTCACTATTACCCAAGGGGCATAAGGTTTATCTGTATATATAAACATTTTCTCTTTAGCTTCAGTGTAGTCGTCCCATTTATCAAGAGATGCCTTGTCTATAGGGCTAAGTTTCCATTGTTTCAAAGGGTGTTGTTCACGAGCCTCAAATCTTTTCTTTTGCTCATTTTGACTCACTGAAAACCAAAATTTGATTATGATGGTTCCATTGCTTGTAAGCATTTTTTCAAGCATAGGGGCTTGCTCAAGAAAAGAGAAATATTCTCTTTCAGTACAAAAGCCCATTACACGTTCTACACCTGCACGGTTATACCAAGATCTATCAAAAAGAGTTATTTCGCCACCCGATGGGAGATGCTGTATATACCGTTGGAAGTACCATTGATTTCTTTCTCTTTCTGTAGGTTTCTCAAGAGCTGCGACTTTAGCTCCACGAGGATTAAGATGTTCCATCATTCTTTTGATAGCCCCACCTTTACCTGCAGCGTCTCGACCTTCAAATATAATCAAAAGCTTTTTATTGTTTTCTTTTATCCATTTTTGCAATTTTAATAATTCTATTTGTAGGTGATATTTTTGTTTTTCGTAAATTTTACGCTTTATATTGTCTTTATAGGGGAAGATATTCTCTACAAATAATTTTTGGCGTTCAGCCTGTGTTAAAACTTCCATAGAAATCTATATGTTTGAATATACGATGATCTATTCTAGCATAAGTTAAGACTGTTTTATAAGACTAAGCTTTAGAGTTTTTAGAGGTGCTCATATTTAACTTGAAACTAAAAAGAATATAAAATACTGTGAATATCAGTATTATAGATATGATGGGTGTAGGAGTTTTAAAAGGGTATGTAATAACCGCACAAAATGTAGCTATGGCAGCCAGCATTGTAAATAAGAATGTAAATACTTTCACAACCTTGCTTTTACTGATATGCTCGATTCTTGATAGGTATATATATTTGATAGGTACAAAGGAAAAGATTGTTAAAATAATAATTATCATTTGATTGATTTCTTGAGAGGACTGGAAGCAAAGCATAAAGATTACAATGACATTCCAATAACTAGGAAACCCAACAAAGAAATGGTCATCTGTTTTAGCATTCATTTGGCAGAATTGGTATGATGATGAGATTGTAATCATGACAATAATAGGGATCAGCCAATCAGGGTTCACTACGCTTGACACATATATCCATATACATGGCACGATTGAGTATGTGGTGAAATCAATAATATTGTCTAGTAACGCACCATCAAGAGGGGCTAATTTTTTTATATCGACCAATCTTGCAAGGCTACCGTCAATAGCATCAATAAACACGGCTACGATGATAGCGTACATCGAAAGTTTAATGTTGTAATAATAAGTGCCAACATCTCCTAATACATCTGCCTTAGAGGCCTCTATAGCAAATATAATTGCTAAGATACCAAATACAGCACCTAAAGATGTGAATAGGTGAACAAGCCACGCATATATTTTTTGAAAGTTGAGCATTGAAGTTGGTTAATAAAGTGAATTTATAAGATTGTATCAAATAAGGCTAGTAGTTTCTATCTATAACTAAATTGATAATGTTTTTAAGTTTGCTACAATCCGTATTAAGGCTTTCAAGATTAGCAATAAGCTTGTGGATTTCAATTTTTTTTTCATCTATAAGAGCAATCGCTTTTTCTAGCCCAAGTAAAGATACATAAGTTGATTTGTTTGAGCTAATATCCTTTGCAGAGGTTTTACCTAGCTCATCTGTAGACTTTGTCACATCTAGGATATCATCTTTTATTTGAAAGCTTAAACCTAGTAGCAAGGAAATACTTTCTAAGGCTTGGACTATATTTTCATCAATATTTTTAGATAAAAAATACGGCATAAGCATACTGGCAGAAAATATTCGAGCAGTTTTATTTATGTGAACGGTTTCTAGTTCTGCAATGTTTAAGAATTGGTTTTCACCCTCAAGGTCAAGCTGCTGTCCTGCCACCATGCCATTTGCACCAGAGCATTGAGCTAAAAGTGTAGTTAGTTTTTTTAATGTGCCAACATCATTTACTGTGATCTCTTGAATTGCTTGAAATGCTAGCGTTTGTAAGCTGTCGCCAGCAAGTATAGCTGTAGCTTCATTAAATTTTATATGACAAGTTGGCTTACCTCTTCTTAAAACATCGTTATCCATAGCAGGTAAGTCGTCATGTACTAAAGAATAAGCGTGTATTAGTTCTATAGCCATAGCTATTTTATGGCATTGGATAATTTCAATATCAAACATCTCGCCAACTATATATACAAGTTGAGCTCGTATTCTTTTACCGCCGCTAAAAAAACTGTATTTCATCGCTTTAAGCA
>Ga0307934_1001239_pt1 | contig 16167 bp, 12 predicted proteins | sample OrgLakmetageno90_FD_201838 | JGI IMG/M metagenome (GOLD analysis project Ga0307934, IMG submission 201838) | Saline water microbial communities from Organic Lake, Antarctica - #90 | ecosystem: Environmental > Aquatic > Non-marine Saline and Alkaline > Saline | place: Antarctica: Organic Lake... | reverse complement strand
CTTTCCATTTTTTTGAGCATTCTGCTTAAGCTCGTGGCTTTCATTCCCATTAGTGGGGCAATTCTAGTTGCCGCGACTCCATCTTTCGAATCAATGTTAAGTAAAGCGTATCCAGTTGCTTGTGTTAAATCAAATTCCTGCGCAATTTGATTATATAGATTAGAGATAGAGTGCCAAAGGAACTTAATATGATAATCGACTGTTTCTGCAGGCTTCATGAATTTGAATTAATGTTCTTCCCAAAAATAGCAAAAAAATCACAACTATTATGCATGCATAGTAAAAAATTAGTACCTTTGTCTACAACAAGAGGTAGTAGACTTGTTAATTGGTTAGTAATTGAAGCAGAAAGGAGTTCGAAAGAGCTCCTTTTTGTGTTAGTAACCAATGTAGTTTAATCAAATAAAGGCGTTGCTCGAATGAACTCGGGTAGCGCCTTTTATTATTTGGATGTATTCGTTCTCTTAGCGTTGATAGGGATCCACGATTTATTTGAAAACCTACTTGCAAGTTTTTATTTAATCATTGGTTTTGGAATTTTTGTTAGCTGAATTTTTAGCACAGACCTAACAGGTTTCCAAAACCTGTTAGGTCTGTGCATGCAGAAGCAAAACATTCCCTTCTAATCGGGTGTATGCAATAAAGCCTTTGGTATATATTTTATTTTAAATCAGTCACCAATCTTTAATTTAATGGTACATTTCCGCCGCTTTATCGGTCAATCGTTTGGCATTAAAATTTTACATGGTATGATACATATATATCGATTTCCTCAGTTGGCTTACTCCATCCGAAACTATAACTTTTACGATGAAAATGGTAAATTATTAAGCTATGCAACTTCAGATTCAGAAGTAATTATTAAGGGAGAGCTTAAAAAGTTAAGCGTGAAGGTAGATTGCTTGAGTGGATCGCTCGAAGTAAATGAAAAGGAGGATCTTTACTTGATCTGTTATTATTCTCCAAATTCTTTTTGGAGTGCCTTCGTGCCAAGTAACTTTGGCAGTTATTTTCAATTTAAAGCGGTCTCAAAGCAAGAGTACTTAGAGGTAGTGCAAACAAAAAAGTTTGGACCATTGCAAGCCCCGGAGGTGTCTCCGCAGAAAGTACGAGCATCTAGAATCATGTCGTTGCTGTTCATTGTGCTAGGAGTGGTTGCTTTTTACTTCACAGATTTTAAAATGAAGGGAATTGGAGATTTTGACTCAACAAGACTACTGTCTTTGATTTTAGTGCTTACCGGAATAATTGGAACTGTTTGGAAGTCCAACCAATTTGCAAATATTTACTTGTAAGCTTCGGGTCTTGTTGTCATTTCACTCTTTTTTATGTTCGACGTATTAGGTTCAGTAGGCTTTGGAAATTTGTTCGTGCTGCCTATGGCTGGTGCATGCTTAATTTCTGCTTACTTCTACTTTAGTGAAAGGAAAAGAAGGTTGGTTTAAACCTTAAAACTTCGAAAAAAAGCCTGGAGGGATTCAATTAGTTTAATGTGAAGAAGACCTAACAGGTTTCCAAAACCTGTTAGGTCTAAAAATTGTGAGACAAAAAAATCCCCCAAGTTCAATTTAAACTTGGGGGATTTTAGTTAAAGAGAGATTCAGTCTTAGTAACCGAAAACGTCTTCTAATGATAATGTTTCTACTGGTCCATATTTCGCAAGAGCATCCATATTTAAACCTTCTTTTTTACCGATTACCATAATGTTGTATTCGCCACCTTGAACGTATTTTTGGTGAAACGCTTTCAAGTCTTCCATGGTCATGTTCGGAATTGCATCGTAAATGTCTTTTCTCAAATCACGATTTACGCCTCTTTTTAAAGCTGTTTCGTAGTTGAAAATTTTAGAAGCTTTTGTAATTCTTTCTGTTCTAATTTTTTCTATTGCAGCTTTCTTAGCTAATTCAAAACTCTTTTCAGACTCTGGCATGTTGTTCAACAAATCAGTCATTCCAGTCATAGCTTCAGCAAGCTTGTCTGCTTGCGTGCCAATGTAAGCCATCGTGTAGTGAGACTTGGAAGAATCGCTTGGTGAACGGTAAACAGAATAAACTGAATAGGCCAATGCTTTTGACTCTCTCATTTCTTGAAAAACGATTGATCCCATTCCACCGCCGAAATACTCATTAAAGATAGCAGCTGCAGCAACCGTTTCCGGGTTGTACATTTCTTTCTTAGAAAGCATCATGATTTCAGCTTGTTTCATGTCGTAATCTACAACGTAAACTTTCGTTCCTTCATTTTCTTGCTCCACAAACTCTTTCCCTGCAGGAATCGCTTTCATGCTTTCCGGCATTTTATGATTCTCATTTAAGGAGGCAACTAATTCTTCTTCAGATTTAGGACCAAAATAAAGCACTCGGTGCTCGTAGTTGGTTAAATCTTGAATCATTGCCACTAATTCGTCAGCATTCAAGCTGTTTAATTCCTCTTCCGTAAGAATGTTCTTAAATGGAGAGTTTTCACCATACTGAGCGTAAGACTGCATTGCTCCAAAAAGGATGTTTCCTTTGTTCAACTTTGCGTCCGATCGAGCTTTTAATGTGTTTGAAATCATGTTCTTTAATGCTTCTTCTTCCGGAGCTGCATTTGCTAAAAGGTGCTCGAACAACTTGATTCCTTTATCAAAATTTTCATCCAAACCACTCATGATTACGTACGATCTCTCGTCGCTGGCAAAAACACTAAAGTCGCAACCAATTTTGTAAAATTCTTGCTGAATTTCGGAAGGAGAGTATTTGTCAGTTCCTAAGAATTTCAAATAGTCCAATGCTAAGTCGACTTTAGAATTGTTGTTTTTACCCATGTCGAAAAGGTAGTACAAGCTAAACAATCCGTTGGTTTCGTTTTTAACCGTTCTAACGGTAGCACCATTTGCTAATTCGGTTTCGTTAATGTCTTTGTTATAATCCAAAAATCGAGGTTGAATTGGATCAAACTTCATTCCTGTTAAATTAGTCAAAAATGGAGAAGCATCTTCTCTGTTTACATTCACTGGAGTAATTTCAGGTTTAATAACAGCAACGTCATTCGCCTTCTCTCCATTCTTCTTGTAAACTGCCACATAATTGTTGTTGTAGTTTTCCTTCGCAAACTTCATGATGTCTTCTTTGCTGAATTTTTTCAACGCATCAATTTCGCTTACTGCTTCTGTCCAATCTCTTCTCTGAACAAATGCATCCACCATCATACTCGTTCTGCCTCTGTTGTTGTCAAATTGTCTTACTCTTCCCAACTTTAAATCGTTGATACAAGCTTCTGGCAACCAATCTGGAAACGCTCCTACTTTCAAGCTGTCAATTTGAGCCAATAAAAGGTCTTTCACTTCTTCAAGTGTTTGTCCTTGTTTTGGACTTCCTGTTAACATGTGTGCAGAGTAGTCTGTTAAAATGTAGGTGAATGAACTAGCTCTTTGAACTGCTTGTGCTTGATTCAAGTTAAGGTCGATAATACCAGCTGTAGAATTCGCTAAAATCATGTCACACAGTTGAATCATTTGAGACTCACGAGTGTCAACTCCATCAAAACGGTAAGCCATGTACATGAATTCTGCATCCGGACCTGTTACCTCTTTTATAATTGGGGCTGTAATTGGAGCTTCTTGAGCAACCTCGAAAGTTGGAACCTCTTTCGATTCGAAAGAACCAAAGTGATTCTTAATCATTACAATGACACTGTCAGGGTTGAAATCTCCAGCTAAACAAATGGCCATGTTGTTTGGTACATAGTAGGTATTGAAATACTTCTTGATTTCCGTTAAAGAAGGATTCTTCAAGTGATCAATTGTTCCTATGGTAGTTTGTTGACCGTATTGGTGATTTGGAAATAGGTTATCCATTAATGTTTCGAAAGTGATGCTTCCATCGCTATCTAAACTTCTGTTCTTTTCTTCGTAAACAGCTTCCAATTCTGTGTGAAACAATCTCAACTGAGGACTTCTAAAACGCTCAGCTTCTAAGTTTAACCACTTTTCTAATTGATTGGTTGGAATGTCATTGATGTAAACTGTTTCTTCTTGAGAGGTGTATGCGTTTGTTCCTTTAGCTCCCATTTCAGAAACCATCTTGTCGTACTCATTTGCAATGGCAAAAGTAGATGCAACTTGAGAAACACTATCAATCTGAGAGTACAATTCTTTTCTTGCAGCCTCATCCGTTGTTCCTCTGTACACTTCGTATAAACTATCAATTTGGTTCAATAGTGGACCTTCTTTTGAAAAGTCAGTGGTACCATAAACGTCGGTTCCTTTAAACAACATGTGCTCCAAATAGTGAGCTAAACCCGTCGCGGTTGAAGGATCGTTTTTACTTCCTGCTCTAACAGCAATTGAAGTTTGCACCCTAGGAGCTTCTTCATTTACAGAAAGGTAGACTTTTAGACCGTTTTCTAGCGTGTAAATACGCGTGTTTGTTGGGTCATTTTCTACTGTTTCATAGGCTTTGTTGCTTGCACTAGAATCAGCTTTGTTTTCTCCGCCTCCACATGCAACCATAAATAACATGGCAGATGCAGCAATAGAGCTTGCTAAGATGGATTTAATTTTCATTGAAATTGAGTTTGTTAAACAATAAGTGGCGAAAGTATAAAATTCTCTTCAGCTTTCAGCGTATTTTCTGTTAAAAGGTATATTGCAGTGAGATAAGGTAGAAAACTCGGCTTTAAATAAAATCTAAGCTCAATTCGTTTTTTAATCGAAGTAGGGTAGGGTTGCTTTCTAGCATTTTGTTAAACTTCTCTTCATCCGTGTACGCTTTGCGTTTTTTTTGATCTTTTTCAACACGGAAACTTACTTCAACTCCTCCATTATTTAAACTCTTCCGCAAATAACTGTGAATATCCGTTCGGCGGTCCATTAATTCTTCTGCTTGACTTAAATTGTCCACCGAAAGTTCTACTTGAAAATTTTCTTTCAAAAGTGGTGGCCTGGTAATCATGGCCGCATAAACAATGGAACTTCCTTCTACTTCACTTACTTTAATTTGTTCTGCTAATTTTTGCCAAGCTGCAGTAAATGCAGTTTCACTATACTCTTCTCTAGACTCTGAGGTATATTCTTCTGCGGCAATTTCTTCATCTGTCTTGTCAACTTCTTTGGTGAGTTCATTTATGGACAAAGAGGAGGTAGCAGTCTTTTGTTGAGATAGCTTTGCAAATTTATTTTTGAAACTTTCCTTTTTCGGTTCTAGGACTTTCGATTCGCTCTTGGAACTTATTGGTGTTTCAGTTTCCTTAATTGGAGAAGGCTCTGGTTCTTTTTCCGTGTACTTTTTCTCCGTTATTGCAGCTGAAGGTTTCTCTTGTTTTGGTTCTGAAGGAGGGGTTTCTTTATTTTCTGAAGTTATATTATAGTTAGCTTGAACTTCAGCAACCGATTTAATTAGGCGTTTTTTTTTTCGCCCCCGGTAAGAGAAGAATCCGTGATGGAAGCAATTTGCATCAACGAAAGCTCTACCAATAGTCGTTTGTTTTTACTTGCTCTATATTCCGTATCACAAGTTCTGCAAATTTCCAATGCTCGAATTAAGAAAAGGACCGAACAATTCTGAGATTGCTCCTTGTATTTCGGCTTAATGCTCTTGCCTACTTCCAACAAATTTATGGTTTGCGGATCGAGACAAACCAACAGGTTTCTGAAGTGAGTAGCCAGGCCATTTACAAATAAATGGGCATCGAACCCATTGTGCATGATTTCATTCAGTAATACAAGAATTGCCGGAATTTCTCCTTTTAATAAATGGTTGGTAGCCTTGAAGTAGTAATCGTAATCAAGTATGTTGAGATTCTGAATGGTTGCTTCGTAAGTCAGGTTGTTTCCTGAAAAACTAATCAATTGGTCGAAGATAGAAAGTGCATCTCTAAGTGCTCCATCTGCTTTTTGGGCAACTACATGCAACGCCTCTTCTTCTGCCTTTATTCCTTCTTTTTCTGCAATGGAAGCCAAGTGCATGGCAATGTCTTCTACTTCTATTCTGCTAAAGTCAAAAATTTGACAACGAGAAAGTATGGTAGGAATAATTTTATGTTTTTCTGTAGTTGCTAAAATAAAAATAGCGTGCGCAGGTGGTTCTTCTAATGTTTTCAAGAATGCGTTGAATGCCGCAGTCGAAAGCATGTGAACTTCATCTACGATATAGACTTTATGCGAACCAATCTGTGGTGCAAAACGAACTTGATCTATTAAGTTTCGAATGTCATCTACAGAGTTGTTCGAAGCGGCATCTAATTCGTGAATGTTCAGTGATGCACCTTCATTAAAAGAAGTGCAAGAGTCACATTCATTGCATGCCTCAATGTTTTCTGTTCGGTTGAAGCAGTTAATGGTTTTGGCTAAAATTCTAGCACAAGTTGTTTTTCCAACTCCTCGAGAACCGCAAAACAAAAAGGCTTGTGCCAGATGTTCTGTTTTTATGGCATTCTTTAAGGTGTTTGTAATCGACTTTTGACCAACAACAGAGTCGAAGGTGACAGGACGATACTTACGGGCCGAAACAACAAAGTTTTCCATAGAGTTTTTGAGAGCCTCAAAGGTAGTATTCAAGGAGAATATAGAGAGACCTTTTCTTAATTTTTAATTAACATTTAATAGGATACTAGGAAGGGGATAGTATTCGACTTGTTTAGTTAGATCTAACTAAATTTTTGAATTCTTTCTGGTCTTTAATCGATAACCGTAATGGTGTCTTTGGCAAATGGAGAATAGTAGCTAGCTTGTTTCCCGTTATTGGCTTGGAGTTGTACTTCATATTTTCCAACTTCATTCCAACTTATTATTGCGCTATCAGTTTTACTCTCGAAACGGTAGGTTGCGATGAATTCTGGAAAGCCAACTCTACCTAATTTATATACTGTTACATTCGCGCCTAGTGCTTCACTACAGTTCTTAATGATAAACTCTTCTCCTAATTTTCCTTGTTTTTTATTTAAGTTTAAACAAGACGCTAAAATAGGAATGGTCTGTCCTTCTCTTTTGCACGACATTCAGTGCAATTACCAAACTTAAAGCGGTGAACAGTGAAAGCATTTTATTCATGATGTTTTCACAACGAAATAAAATTCAAAATATTTGATGTATTAAATCATTTGTGCGCTTTAGTAGACTGGATAGAAGATTCTTGAAAGTTTAAATTCTTGAAAAAGTATCGTTTTGAATTATTTCGTATTTTTGCCGACCCAATTTTGGGGAGAATAACATATAAACAAGTATACAATGAGTAATCATTATGAGACTGTTTTCATTTTAACACCCGTTTTGTCTGCAGACCAGGCAAAGGAAACAGTTGCAACCTACAAGAAAATGCTTCAAGATGCCGGAGCAAAAATCCACAATGACGAGCATTGGGGAATGAAAAAATTGGCATATCCAATTCAGAAAAAGTCAACTGGTTTTTACCAGCTTTTTCAATACGAAGTAGAAGGCGACTTCATTGCAAAAATGGAATTAGCTTTTAAGCGTGATGAAAAAATCATGCGATTCTTAACTGTTAAGCTTGATAAGCACGCAGTAGAATATGCTAAAGTGCGTATTGAAAAAGTAAAACAATTTGCGAAAGCAGATAAAAAGTAAGAACTGATAAAATCATAAAGACATGGCTGAAAATTCATCAGAAATTAGATACCTCAATCCACCAGCGATTGACGTGAAAAAAGAAAAATACTGTAGATTCAAGAAAAATAGAATCAAGTACATCGATTATAAAAACCCAGACTACTTATTACAATTTGTAAATGAGCAAGGGAAATTATTACCAAGAAGAATCACTGGTACTTCTTTGAAATACCAAAGAAAAGTTGCTCAGGCTGTAAAAAGATGTCGTCATTTAGGTATGATGCCTTACGTAGCTGATTTGTTAAAATAAATAGGAGGATAGAAAATGGATATTATACTTAGAGAAGACATCGAAAACCTTGGATTTAAAGACGAGTTGGTAACTGTAAAACCTGGTTTTGCAAGAAACTTTTTAATTCCTCAAGGTAAGGCTGTGGCTGCAACCTCATCCAACAAAAAAGTGTGGGAAGAGAATTTGCGTCAGAGAAGTCATAAAGAAGAAAAAGTTAGAGAAGAAGCTTCCAAAACTGCAAAAGCGTTAGAGTCTGCAAAGATTCAAGTTGGAGCGAAAGTGGGAGAGGCTGGAAAGAAAATTTTTGGTTCTGTAAACAACATGCAAATTGCAGATTCTATTACTGCAATGGGACATACTGTTGACAAGAAAAACATTAAGATTCTTGGTTCTCAAATTAAAGAAATTGGTACTTACCAAGCTGAAATTAGATTACACAAAGATGTATCTGTAACGATAGATTTTGAAGTAATCGCAGAGTAGATTAGTAGATTGATTGATAGGAGAAGCCTGAAATTCGCAGCAATGTGGATTTTAGGCTTTTTTTTTGAGTTTATGGGGGCTTCGATACGTTTCTCGTACCGCGAAACACACCCCCTGACAAGCTGAAGGTAAGACTTTATGTTATATGCTGTATTTCGGTGCACCTAATGGGGTGAGCAAGGGACCTTATTGCGTTACGGTTTTACCTCAGAATAGAATGGCATAAGATTAAAGTGAAAACTTTCAACATTAATCTTTTAACCTTTATCTCTTTTCTTCTACTCATATCGCAACGATTCTATTGGGTCTAGTTTAGAAGCCTTGTATGCCGGATAAATACCGGAAAGCAATCCTACCACCAAGCAAAGGAATACGCCCAACACCATCCAAGCCCAAGGAATAATAAAATCACCTCCAACAAATACACCTACTATATTCCCGAAAACAATTCCTAAAATTATTCCCAGAAAACCTCCAAGTTGGCAAATAACAATTGCTTCAATTAAAAACTGGTAGCGGATGGTTGCCGCACTTGCGCCAATTGCTTTTCGTATTCCTATTTCGCGAGTGCGTTCGGTAACGGAAACCAGCATCATATTCATTAATCCTATTGCGGAACCGAGTAACGTAATAATGGCAATGGCAATAGCGGCAATTCTTACAAACGCCATGTTTTCCAAAAACAAATTCGCAAAACTGTCACTTTTTGAAATTTCAAAGCTGGCATCTTGCTTTACCTTGTCGCCTCGTATTATTCTAAATGCACCCCATGCCTCGCCAATGGCTAAATCTAATTCATTTTGAGAACTGGCTTTAACGCTAATGGTAAACGTAGGGTTGGATTGTGAAAAGTACTGCCGTGCATTAATTATTGGAATGAACGCATTTTTGTCTCCTCCAAAACCCATAGAGCTTCCCTTGGTTGCCAGCACACCAATTACTCGGTATTTACCAGGGCCGATCGATATGAGTTTGTCAATTGGGTTTTCTTCATTGGGGAATAACTTTTCTTCTATTTCCTTGCCAATAATTACAACGTGCGATCCGTAACGTATGTCCGATTCTGAGAAATTCCGTCCTCGTTCTATCTCGTAGCCAGAGGTTTCAAAGTAATTCTCATCCGTTCCAAAAACAAAAATATTTGGGTTGGTTTTTTCCGATTGATATTTTAAGGTAGCCAAGGATGAAGCCCTCGTGGAAACAGAAACAATTGCAGGAAATTCATAGTTATTTTTAAAGTCGATTGCTTCTTGGTAACTAATTCTGGAGAAAGATTTTCTTTTTCGTCCACCCTTTGAAAAGCTGCCACTATACCCGTAATTTTTAATGGAAAAGCTATTCGATCCCATGCTGCTGAAATTGCTAGAAATAGAACTGCTAATGGCGTCTATGGAGGTTAGAATTCCCACCAAAGCTACAATGCCAATTGCAATGATTAAAACCGTTAAGATAGTGCGAAGTAATTGACCTCTTACAGACTTTAAAGCCTCTCGAATATTCTCTTTTATCAACTTTAACACGATACAATGGTAATCATACTAGTCGAATATTTATAAGGAATAGTGATGAATGGTTGAAAAAAATAGCTGAAATGCGTAATTTCGCTAACCTCAAAAAATGGTAACCAAAACATAAAACTATGGCTTTCGATATTGATATGATAAAAGCGGTTTATGCTAGAATGGATGAAAGAGTGAATGCAGCTCGAAAAGTTCTAAATAAACCAATGACTTTAAGTGAAAAGATTTTATACTCTCATCTAGATGCGGGATTACCGACCGAAGAGTTTGAAAGAAGTAAATCATACGTAGATTTTAAGCCAGACCGTGTTGCCATGCAAGATGCAACAGCTCAAATGGCGTTATTGCAATTCATGCAAGCGGGTAAAAAGAAAGTTGCGGTGCCTTCAACGGCTCACGCAGATCACCTGATACTAGCCAAATTAGGGGCAGATAAGGATTTGCAAAGTTCTATTAATAAGAACAATGAAGTGTTTAATTTTTTAAGCTCTGTTTGTAATAAATATGGAATCGGATTTTGGAAACCAGGTTCAGGAATTATTCACCAAGTAGTTTTAGAGAACTATGCATTCCCCGGAGGAATGATGATCGGAACAGATTCTCACACGGTAAATGCTGGTGGTTTAGGAATGGTTGCAATTGGTGTTGGTGGCGCTGATGCGGTTGATGTGATGGCTGATATGCCTTGGGAATTGAAATTTCCAAAGCTAATTGGTGTTAAGTTGACTGGTAAGCTGAACGGATGGACTTCTGCAAAAGATATTATTTTGAAAGTTGCCGGTATTTTGACTGTAAAAGGTGGAACAGGAGCAATTGTTGAATATTTCGGAGAAGGTGCTAAGAACCTTTCTTGTACCGGAAAAGGTACCATTTGTAACATGGGTGCTGAAATTGGAGCAACAACTTCCACTTTTGGTTACGATGATTCAATGAGAAGGTATTTAACTGCAACCGGGAGAGCTGACGTTGTTGCAGCGGCTGATGAGGTTGCAGCGCATTTAACTGGTGATGATGAGGTATACGCAAACCCAGAGCAATATTTTGATCAAGTAATTGAAATTAATTTAGACGAGTTAACGCCTCACTTAAATGGACCTTTTACGCCAGATTTAGCTACACCGGTTTCAGAAATGAAAGAGAAGGCTGCGGCTAACGATTGGCCAACTGAAATTGAGTGGGCATTGATTGGCTCATGTACCAATTCCTCTTACGAAGATTTAACGAGAGCGGCTTCCATTGTGGAAGATGCATTTAATAAAGGCGTAAAGCCAGTTTCTAAACTGGGTATCAATCCAGGATCAGAACAAGTAAGATTTACAGCTGAGAGAGATGGCTTGATGGATACTTTTAAGAAATTTGAGTCGGTAAGTATTTTTACGAATGCTTGTGGACCATGTATTGGTCAGTGGGATAGAGAAGGTGCTGAAAAAGAAGAGAAAAACTCCATTGTTCATTCGTTTAACAGAAACTTTTCTAAAAGAGCAGATGGAAACCCAAATACACATGCCTTTGTAACCTCTCCAGAAATGGTAGCGGCAGTTGCAATTAGTGGTAAATTAGATTTTAATCCAATTACAGATACGTTAACTAACTCGAAAGGAGAGCAAGTGAAATTGGCTGAGCCAACCGGAATGGAATTGCCTGAAAGGGGTTTTGATGTGGAAGACAATGGTTTTCAAGCGCCAGCCAAAGATGGCAGCGGTATAGAAATTGATGTCGCGCCAGATTCGAAGAGATTACAATTGTTAACTCCTTTTGCGGAATGGGATGGGAAAAACATCGAAGGTGCGAAGCTATTGATTAAAGCCTTTGGAAAGTGCACTACCGACCACATATCTATGGCAGGACCATGGTTGAAGTACAGAGGTCATTTAGATAACATTTCAGAGAACTGTTTGATTGGTGCTGTGAACGCCTTTGGTAAAGCAACCAATGAAGTGGTAAACCAATTGAACGGAGAAAAAGGACCAGTTCCAACTACTGCACGAGCTTATAAAGCGGCAGGCGTACCTTCCATTGTTGTTGGAGATCATAATTACGGCGAAGGCTCATCTAGAGAGCACGCAGCAATGGAGCCAAGACACTTAGGTGTGGTTGCAGTTATTGTAAAATCTTTTGCAAGAATTCACGAAACGAATTTGAAAAAGCAGGGAATGCTTGGGTTGACATTTGATAACGAGTCAGATTACGACAAGGTTAGAGAAGATGATACATTTAACTTTATCGATTTAGCAGACTTTGCTCCAGACATGCAATTGACTTTAGAATTGGTGCATGCAGATGGATCGAAAGATCAAATAAAATTAAACCACACCTACAATGCACAACAAATTGGATGGTACAGAGCAGGTTCAGCTTTGAACATGATTCGTAAGTCAATCGTTGGTTAGTATATATAAATAAAACATGGCATTAACAGATAAAATAAACAATGACCTCAAGGAGGCCATGAAAGCAAAGGACAAGGTTAAGCTGGAATCTTTGCGAGCTATAAAATCAGCACTTCTGATGGCAGCAACGGAAAAAGGGGCTGCGGAGTCTTCGGACGAAGCAGAACTAAAGATGTTGCAAAAATTAGTGAAGCAACGAAAAGATGCAGCTGCAATTTTTACAGAGCAAGGAAGAGAAGACTTAGCTCAACCCGAGTTAGATCAAGTTGCAATTATCGAAACGTATTTGCCAGAGCAAATGAGCGATGATGAGGTGAAATCTGTGGTGGATGCTGTTGTCGCCGAAACTGGAGCCAGTTCTATGGCAGACATGGGAAAGGTTATGGGAATGGTAAATCAAAAGGTGGCCGGAAAAGCCGACGGTAAAGTGGTTGCAGGCTTTGTAAAGGGTGCTTTAGCAGGCTAAGACTTGCCACTTAACATATAATTATTTTAAAACGCTTAACTTTAGCTCTTTGTAACTATAGTTAAGCGTTTTGATTTTTTGGAGTTCCTTTCCTTTTGTGCGTTTAGTAATTCCGTTTGGGATTGGAATCTTGTTGGGGTCTATTCTCTCCATGCCGATCTCTAGAGCAGTTTTTGTCTGTTACATTGTTCTGTTATGCGTTTTATTGGGTTTCCATTTTTTTAATCGAAGTTTCAAGGCGAATTACTTTTCTGGAATTCTGATCACTTTTCTATTCTGTTTATTAGGCTCCTACTATTTTACAACTTATAATGCCACGGAGACAATGGGGCTAGATCAGCTTACTTCCTCCGCTAACACTTCATGGTTGGGCGAGGTGGAAGAAGTGAAGCGAAAGGATGGAGTTGTTAAATCTATCGTAGTTCAAGTTCAACAGTTTAAAGAAGGTGAGCAATGGAAGAATGGAAATTTTAATCTTTTAGTTTACAACAAGGATAGTCTGTTCAACCCTCGGTCGGGAGATATTATTTCAGCAGAAGGGAACTTGATGCCAACTCAAGGTCCAAAGAATCCGGCTCAATTCGACTATCAGAAATTCTTGACGTATAAAAATATCTATCGCATAGCATTCGAAGATGAATTTATTGTGCTAGAGTCGAATTATTCTATCTTTCGTTACGCTGAAAGTGCCCGGAAGGCTATTGTTGAGGTTTACCAAGAACTGGGTTTTCGAGAGGAGAACCTTGCAGTGTTGGTCGCCCTCACTTTAGGAGATAAGTCTTACCTAGACTCTGAATTGCAAGATCAGTATGCAGGAGCAGGAGCAATGCACATACTCGCTGTTTCGGGTTTACATGTAGGTATTGTATTTTTAATCTTCAATTTTTTGTTGAGCAAGTTGCCAAATGGGTTGTTTTTCAGAATAGTACAAACTTTCTTGCTGCTTTTAGTTATTTGGTCCTTTGCTTTTCTTGCCGGTTTATCGCCTTCCGTTCAGCGCGCTGGTTGGATGTTTTCTTTCGTAATCCTCTCAAAGTTATTGAAAAGAAATACTAATATTTTGAACTCCATTTCAGTTTCGGCATTTCTGCTGTTGCTATTAGACCCAAATAATCTATTTCAAGTGGGTTTCCAGCTTTCTTATTCTGCAGTTATTGGTATCGTTTTAATTCACCCAGTTATCTATAAACTTTTTTATTTTCCAAATTGGATGTTAGATAAAATCTGGAGTCTACTGGTTGTTTCTTTAGCTGCTCAATTGGCAACTTTACCATTTACACTTGCCTACTTTCATCAATTCCCTAATTATTTCCTTTTCGCCAATCTATTGGTTATTCCGCTCGCTTTTGCAATAGTTTCAGGTTCTGTTGTCATTGTCAGTCTATTCTTCTTGTTTAAAACAGACTTTTTGTTGGCAGTCATTTTAGATTTTCTCCTTTCCTTTCTAAATGGAGCAATTGCTTTTATCACTGCTATTCCCGGTGCTGTTTCAGATGGTATTTGGTTCAATAGCATTTCCATCCTCTTTTTGATTGGAGGTGTGGTTTCGCTCCTTGTATTTCTGTATTATGGAATATTTAGATCGCTTGTTTTGGTATTGTGTTGCATTCTTGGAATCCAAGTTGTTGAGCTTGTAGATTCCTATAAGTCGATGCAGAATAAGCAGCTTACTTTTTACGCACTTAAACACCCAACTTGGAGTGTGGTGTTTGGTCGGCAAGCGGAAATTTTTGCTTTGGAAGGCAACTCTGACTACGATAGAAAAATGGTGCTCGACCACATGAATTCAATGGGTGTTGAAAAGACAAAGTGGAATGAAGTTGAGCGTAACGAAAATCAGTTGTTTGTAGCAGGAAATCTTAACATTTTGTTATTTCCAGAGTCACTAGTTGCAAATAGACTGGAGGGAAAGGTAGATTTGATGGTGCCAAGTGATCAAACTCCACCAATAATTGGAAGTGAATCAGTAGTGTTGAATTATTTTTATCGTAATGCATTACAGCAAGATACTCTTGAAAATGCGGATGCTTATTACAACTTTAGAAAAGATCAAGCTTTTGTGCAGGTACTTAAATAGTACGGGCAGCGACAAAAGGTTGAAACACGAACAAAATCACAGGCTTTATGGTTATCTTTAGGTCTTTAAAAATTACTTATACATGAAATTTTCGTTAACCTTTACCGCCATTTTATTAGCGGCTAATTTGTCTTACGCTGGGCAAGATTCTAAAAATCAAATTGTAAAGCAAAGACTCTCTTTGGAGTCAAGCACCATACCAACCTATATTGAATATGCTGATGAACAAAGACCGGTTCTAACTGAATTGAAAAGTCTATTTCAGAATTACTGGAAAGGCGTTGATGGATTCGATTTTGTAGAAATAGGACAAGAAGTCGACCAATTGGGATTTACTCATTACCGATATGAGCAAACCTATAATGGCGTGCCTATTGAATTTGCGGAATGGATTGTACATACTAAGAACAACGAGATTCACTCTATGAATGGAAAATTGGTAGATCAAATTCCTGGTTCTATTCAAAATTCGATTTCAAAAACAGCTGCTTTTTCTGCTGCAAAAAGTCACATTGGTGCTAAAAAGTACAAGTGGGAAATTCCTGCAGAAGAGAAACATTTGAAGTTCGAGACAGGTAATCCTTTTGCCACTTACTATCCGGCTCCCGTAATGAAGTACATTGGTAAGTCCATGGATTTAAATCCTGGAGACTTACGTTTAACTTACAAGTTTAACATATATGCGCAAGAGCCTCTGAGCAGACAAGAGATTTACGTGGATGCATCCAACGGGACTGTTGTTTTTACCAATAACTTAATTCATACTGCAAATACCAATGGCACGGCACAAACTGCATATAGCGGAACTCAAACTATAAAAGTGGATAGCGTGTCTTCTAATCTGTTTCGCTTAAACCAAACAGTAAATGGAAACGGAATAAATACATACAATCTGTTGAGAGGAACAAGTTATGCCAACTCTGTAGATTTTACAGATGCAGACAATAATTGGAATAATGTGAATACTTTGCGAGATCAATATGCAACGGATGCGCATTGGGGAGCAGAGAGTACGCATGAGTACTTTCAAGTAAAATTTGGTCGAAACTCCATAAACAATGCAGGTTTCGCTTTAAACAGTTATTTACATTATTCGGTAAACTATAATAATGCATTTTGGGACGGACAACGAATGACTTATGGAGATGGTTCTGGAGCATCCACTCCTCTTGTTGCATTAGACATTGCAAGCCATGAGATTACCCACGGGTTAACCACCTTTACAGCTAACCTAATATATGCCAATGAGTCTGGAGCATTAAATGAATCCTTTTCAGATATTTTTGGCGCGGCGGTAGAATTCTTTGCTCGTCCAAATAGAGCCAATTGGTTATTGGGCGAAGATATCGGTGGAGCTTTTCGTTCCCTTTCTAACCCTAGACAATATGGAGAT
>Ga0307934_1001233_pt1 | contig 16210 bp, 18 predicted proteins | sample OrgLakmetageno90_FD_201838 | JGI IMG/M metagenome (GOLD analysis project Ga0307934, IMG submission 201838) | Saline water microbial communities from Organic Lake, Antarctica - #90 | ecosystem: Environmental > Aquatic > Non-marine Saline and Alkaline > Saline | place: Antarctica: Organic Lake... | reverse complement strand
GATTGTTCTGTAGCATCAAGATCTCCAGAGAAGCCTATGGACAAGCTACTACTACAGATGAATGTGCTTAAAAGTACATTTGATAATAATTTGCGATTCATAAATAAAATCCTTTTTATATGTGTTTCTTTTGGTTTGTAACAAGTATTTAAAACTTTCATTGAAGATTAGTATATTGAAAAATATAAAGACAGTCAATTTTAACTACTTAATATTTTAAATTAATGCTCTGGGGATTATATCGGCAAACCACAATCTATACCGGTTGCCCAATCATTTCCAGTAGGTAATGGTAAAATTTCATTATTGACAGCTGAAATAGTGATGCCAATTGACTCCCAATTTGTACCATTAAAAACTGGTGTAGGAGCTTCTGTGACTATTTGCGTCCAAGAAAACCGAGTTTGAGAATTCCCATCTGCTAAATCAACAGCTATAGGATCGACAAAATATCCATCTTTACAAATAAAGGTTAGGGTTCCGTTTGTGCCACCACTCCCAATTACTTGACCAACATTATCTTGAAGCTTGGAAGTGCTCGCAGCAAAAGCAGCAGCTGCATCTGTAGCTGTTATAGTAGATCCATTTGGCATATTGTAAGTAACTTGTGTTGGAAACTCTGATATAGAAACATCTGTGCTATCATTTATATCTACCACATTACCGTTAGGAAGTGTAATACTGCCTACTATACTCACGACATAATCTCTAGAAGCATCAAAAAACACTCCAGTAGGATTCTTATCAAAATCGCAAACACCGCCTTCACAAGCAGGGAGTCTTGCGCCACTCATTTGCTCCACTGATGCAAAACGGGCTTTGTCATCAGCTATTGCGGGGATATCCCATCTCAAGTCAATCGCTTTAGTAGTTATCGGTTTGCTCTTTATTATATGGACAGATTCTTTACCCAAGAAATTAGTTGTAACATCAATATCAGCCTCGACAATCTCAAAACTACATGTTTGAAAATTGCATAGCTTTTGTATCATAAATCGAGTGTCTGATTCTGAATGTATACATGATGACAACCCTAGCAACAGAATTAATCCCAAGGTAAAAAATCGCAGTAATAATTTCACTGTAAAAAACATGCTCAGCTAAAGATGATATAAATATAATTTATCAATCTTAAATAAAATAAATGTTTAAGTCAATTTTTTTGAATAAAGATTAGTTTAATGTGTAGGCAAACCAACTCCCAAAGCCCTTAATTCAAGGTTGGCTGAGAGAGTTTGTAGGGCTCCTCTAAAAACTCTGTGTATGCAGATTACCTAGGTCAAATTTATCACAACAAGGCGAAAATTGAGGGTAATAGTGCATCTATTGCTGAAATTTGCAACGCAGAGGTGCTAAATTTGGACATTAAGATGCGTGCTCATGAGTTATTAGAGGTGCCCTGTATTTAAGAACACCCTGTACTACAGCTTGCACAGCCTGTAAGATTTGCGACAAACCGCATTTTAGTTGAGAGGTACTTCATCAAAAACACTATACCTAAAGTATAAGCTATAGCTAGTGCAATAGTGATTATAGAGCTAGTAGGGTGATCAAATATATTTACCGCCTGATAAACCACAACTGCTGCTATATATGCTATAGATACACTCCATAGTACAGATAGTATTGCCCAGCCACGAGTAGACTCGCGTACCATCGCACCAACTACAGATATACAAGGTATGTATAGTAGTACAAATAATAGATATGCAAATGCTGCAGACAAAGAGCCAAACTTTGTGACCATATTGCCCATTGCACCTTTGTCCATATTAGCATCAGCCTCACTAGCTTTTATAGGGTTTAGTAAAGTAGCAAGATCTATACCTTTGATGTTATCAACTGTTGTATCCCAAGAGTCTTTGATACTGTCAGTTAAGCTAAATTCGGTCGGTATACCGTCACTGTCACCTTGCGTATATAGAGTGTTCAAAGTACCAACGACCACTTCTTTTGCAAGAGTACCTGTTATCAATCCAACAGTAGCAGGCCAGTTATCATTATTTATACCCATAGGGTTGAGTATAGGTGTTATTTTTTTGCCAGCATACTCAAGTGCAGTAGTTTTGTTGCCCATGGTTATACTGTTTAAACTACCGACAATTATTGCAACAGGAACGATGACCTTACCAGCTCTTATCAAAAATGATTTCAATCTATTCCAGCTATAAATCATCACAGTTTTAAATGACGGAGCATGGTAACTAGGGATATCCAATATATAAGGAGCAGTATCACCTTTTAGGAATGTAAACTTGATAATGTAGCCCGTAACTATTGCACCAGCTATGCCTGCAAGATAAAGCAAGAATATAACCGTAGCACCATTACTAGGGAAAAAAGCACTCGCAAATACTGAAAATATCGCAAGTCTAGCACCACAAGACATAAACGGAGACATCATCAGAGTCATAAGGCGATCTTTGCGTGTCTCAAGAGTTCTAGCCGCCATTACTGAAGCCACATTGCAACCAAAGCCAACTATCAGCGGCACAAAAGCTTTACCAGATAGCCCAATGGATTGCATCAATCTATCCATCACAAAAGCTGCTCGCGACATATAGCCAGAGTCTTCAAGTACAGACAGAAATATAAACAAAAACCCTATCTGCGGAATAAACCCAAGCACAGTATTGATCCCAGTACCAAGACCATTAGCAAGTATGCCGGTCACAACTACAGGCAATCCTGCCATATTTGAATAGTACGCTAGCCCATCGACAAATATAGCATGAGATAAATCATCGAATAATGGCTGAATTGCACCACCTAGGGTTATGGAGAATAAAAACATCAAATACATTACAATCAAAAATACAGGTACACCAAGATATTTATTCATACAAACAGCATCTAGTACTTTTGTGAAGTTAAATTTAGAAACTTTTCTCTGCTCTAAAACTATTTGTATAATATCTTTTACAGCTTTATGCCTAGACATCGCGATATCAGTATCTATTCTAGCATCAAAATTATCTTCAAGTTGGGTCAGTTCTTCCGCTGAAATCTCATTAGCTAATTGCACTTTGTGGTTATCGCTAAACTCTGTAGCAAGCCATAAACTTCCAACAGTCTCATTACGAAGCTCAGAAATTTTATCTTTAATTTCAAATATCTCTTTAGGATAATACTTCCTAAGGTCAAAGTTTGAATTATGCTGATCTTCGGCTAGCATTTCTTTGAGATCTTTTATACCAACACCTTTTGAGCCTACAACGGGCAACACTTTGCACCCTAAGGCTTTAGCAAGCTTATCGTAGTGAATCACTATACCTTTGTTGTTAGCCACATCGATCATGTTTACAGCAAGGATAACAGGTAAACCAAGCTCAATCAGCTGCATAGTAAGGTATAAGCTTCTATTTAGATTAGATGCATCGAGTACATTGATTATAGCATTTGGCTTGTCATTGATTATAAATGAATAGGCTATTTGCTCATCTATAGAGCTTTCATCAGATACAGATAGTGAATAAATTCCCGGAATATCAACGATTTCTATCTTTTGTCTATTGACTTCAAAAAAGCCTGTTTTTTTATCAACAGTTACACCTGACCAGTTACCAACTTTTTGGTTCATACCGGTCAAAGCATTAAAGATTGTTGTTTTACCGCAATTAGGGTTACCGACTAGGGCGTATTTCATAAGACTCTCGCGAAGATAAATCGTATATTTTGTAGTATACAAAAATTATATCAGAACTATACTAAATTGGTATAGTTTCAGCAGATAATCTGTATATAGATTACAGCTCTTTAAAAAAGTATGTCATTGTGTCAGGCTTGACCACGCAATCCATTGACAATGTAGCCTACCATTAAAATTGTAGAATATTAATAACTGATGTTACGCACCAAATTTATCTTTAGTGCGTAATATTAGTGGATAACCTTTAGATATTGATAACTATATTATTTCCGCCGTTAGAATTATCCGAATGTCTATGCCCATGAAAAACCATATTACATCGGATTTTGCCCTTTAGTATGCCATTATCAATATTGCGAGATACACCTCTACGATACTCTGAAGATGTGGCATTTATATTAGAACAAGGTTTATTAAATTCATTATTGGTATCGCATATACTAATCTGCTGACCATCAAAAGATACTGATAACTCAACATTATTTGCAAAAAACTTATTGCCGTTTTGATAGTAGGTAATAGATTTATTAGTAGTCTCACCTTCAAGAGCATCGATATTAAAATTTTCTACAGGATTGAAGCTATTAAAGTTATCATTATATTTGCCATCACTAAATACACATTGTACATATTGACCATATTTAGGATTATTTTTAATATCTTGTATTTTTCGCTGTTGGGCAGCAGCTTGAGCTTGTTCTGCAGCTTGTTGTTTTGCACTTATTTCTGCCTGCTTTTGATAAGCATCTGCCTGTTGCGTTGGAGTCATTTTCTGCCAAGTAGCATCATCTATTCCAAGAGGGTGCATTGCACAACTTGCTAAAAGCACACAGCTCATTATTAAAGCTATTTTTTTATTCATAATTTAAGTCCTATATACAAAATATTTTTTCTTTATAAAACTTTAGTTCGCCAATAGATTCACGAATATCATCTAACGCTTTATGAGTGTTTTGTTTATGGTAAGATTCTTTGCCACCCCAATAGTCATTTAGCAGTTTAATACTTGTAACATCAAGTACTCTATAGTGGCAATAATCATCTATTTTTGGCATATATTTTGATAGAAATCTTCTATCTTGCCAGATTGAGTTTCCACACAAAGGAGAGCTTTGATATGGCACATATTTTTCCATGAACTCAACAATTGTCTGCTCAGCTTGCTCTAAAGAAATTTTACTTTCTTTTACTCGTTTAGTAAGACCTGTTTCAGCATGAGTTTTTATACACCATTCATTCATGTTTGCCATGATCTCATCTTGTTGATGCACAGCTATAGGCTCAGCCTCAGCTATTATATTTAGATTTTTATCTGTAATGATTGCTGCTATCTCGATGATGCGACATTCTTCAACATCAAGGCCTGTCATTTCAAGATCAACCCATACTAGGTTATCTGCTGATTGCATTAGTCTTTCACCCTTGAAGCATAAGTAGAGTTTCGTGTATCTACTTTGATAGTCTCACCTCTTTGCACAAATAGAGGTACTCGCACAACAGCACCTGTAGATAGTGTAGCAGGCTTACCACCTGTACCAGCCGTATCACCTTTCAGACCAGGGTCTGTCTCGACTATCTCAAGATTTACAAAGTTTGGAGCTGTAACGGAAATTGGCAAGTTATTAAATAAAGTAACTTGATACTCATCTTGTTCTGTAAGCCATTTTTTAGTATCGCCTAAGGACTCTTCTGATACCATATATTGCTCAAAAGTTTCAATATGCATAAATACATAGCAATCACCATCAAAATAAGAGTAAGTCGCATCTAGTTCTTCTACATCAGCTGCTTCGACAGATTCACCAGATTTGAAAGTTTTTTCAATAACTCTACCGTTTACGAGGTTTTTGAGCTTAACCCTGTTAAAAGCTTGCCCCTTACCAGGTTTTACAAATTCATTCTCAACAATTACATTCGGATTACCGTCGAGTAAAATTTTTAGTCCACCTTTAAATTCATTTGTACTATAGTTTGCCATTATTATTTAAGTCCTTTTCAAGTATTTATATTCTAGGGCATCTCTGTTTTTAGAGGTACCCTCTATTAACTCCAGCATTCTGTAGGCGTTTTGTTTATTATCGCACCGCTTACTTCTATTTCAAGACTCTTACAAGGAGTATCACCCTCTTGAGAATCATTGGCTGTAGCTGTAATGACATAATCCACATTTGGGCAAATTGCATCACCGCCGCCGCAGTATGCTAGAGTATAGTAATCATTCTGTGAACTAGCATGATAAAAAGTACTTATGTCACTACCAGATGGAAACACACCATTTCTGATTTCAAAGTTATCTGCGGCACTAGCTGCAGATAAAAGTTCTGCAGAAGCTTCACTGCGATGACTTTTTAAAATGTAGTTTGTATACGCTGGCATAGCAACAGAAGCTAGTATAGCGATAATTGCTATTACTACCATCAGTTCAACTAAAGAGAAACCTTTTGTTTTGAATATCACTGTACTTGTTATCCTGTTAGTAAATCTGAGGTTCGCCATTAGGTCTAGTCCTAAAGCGACGGTGTTGCCATAAATATTGTTCAGGGCGTTCTCTGATTGCATTTTCTAAGAATTCATTTGTGATTTTAGCATCGTGGTATGCGTCGCCTGTAAATTCAAGCGGCTCACCAAAGACAATTTTATATTTTTTTAGGCATTTTTCGCGAATATAATATACTGGTAAAACCACAGAGTTAGTCTTTTCAGCTAGCCATGGAGTGACTGTTAATGTTGAGCAAAGCTTACCAAAAAAAGGAGCAAACACAGAGTTTTCAATTCCAGAGCTTTCAAGCCCAAAATCTTGATCTGGAGCATACCACATAGTGAACTTTTTCTTTAGACTTCTAATTACTGCAATGAAATTCTTACTATCAAGACATCTCTCCAGGTTTCTTTCCCGATATTTTTTAATTAATTCTTCTATCAGCTCGTCGGTGTTTTTTTGATACATCACTGTCATCGGTGGAAAATTTTCACCAAAATACCGACCCATTATTTCGATACAATGAAAATGGAACCCTAAAATAATTAAGCTAGTATTTTTATCTTCATGATATTTTTTGAATACCTCAAGTGAGTTCTTTTCCCATTCAAATTCAATTTTTTTGAATCTTTTTTTAGATGCAAACCAGGAAGTTGCTATTTCTGCACCAGATAGCACCATAGAATAGTAGCTTTTGTTGACAATCTTTTTTATTTGTTTTGCAGTATAGTCTGGGAATACTATTTTTAGATTTTCAGTAGCAATAATATTTCTGCTGCGTAAAAATGGTTTGATAACAAAACCTAAGATCAAAGATATATATTTTTGAATACAGAAAGGTAATTGCGACCCTATGTATATTATACCCATTACAATCCATACTGCCCAATTTTTTGGCTTTAAGCTGTTTTTTATCATCATAAGTATAGTATACATTTCCTATAGAGAGTTTATCATACTGCAGCATAATCATAAAACCTTAATAGATTTTTTCTTCACCAGCAGGTCTTGTTTTGTAGCGGCGATGCTGCCATAAGTATTGTTCGGGATATTGTCGTATAGCTTTTTCGAGGAACTGGTTGGTCATTTCGGCATCTTTATAGGCATCACCAGTAAATTCTAATGGATCTCCAGATATAAGCTTATACCCAGATAAATCTTTGTTCCTAACATAGTAGATTGGAATTACAGTAGCATTTGTTTTTTCAGCTAACCATGGTGTAACAGTCAATGTGGAGCAAAGTTTACTAAAAAAAGGCGCAAAAATACTATGCTCTCGGAAATCTTGATCAGGAGCATACCAGACAGTAGCCTTCCGTTTTAAATTTTTAATGACGCTAAGCATATTTTTACGGTTAAAACACTTATCCACATATTTTAGTCTTGATGTCGTTATTATATGCTCCATTACAGGGTGTTTGTGCTTTTGATACATAAGGCTCAAAGGCTTAAAATGAGTGCCACAATACCTACCAGCAATCTCTAAGGTATGAAAATGAAACCCTAATGAAAGTAGTGTTTTTGTAGGGTCGCGGTGAGTGTCTATAAGTGTGGTTAAACCAGAATCATCAAAATGTATTTTATTGAAAAGTCTATCCGGCATAAACCAAGCAATTAAGCTTTCAAAGCCAGCCATGCACGCAGATTTATAGCTTTCATTGACGAGGGTTTTGATTTCTTGTTCAGATTTTTCGGGAAAAGCGATGTTAAGGTTTATTCTAGCAATCTCATTTCTTTTTTTTGCTAAAGGTTTCGCTAGCTTGCCTATAAAGATAGCTAAACGCATCTGAAATTTATAAGGAAGTAGTACTATTAGCTTCGCAATTCCGATGCCAAGCCATAGACCCCAGTACTTGGGTTTTAGAAGAGATTTATCCATAAAAAAGATTTATTTTTTCTTATGAGTATGCGTTGCTTGATAGTGCCTAGTAATAAGGTACTGCTGTGTGATACTGATCAAGTTGTTTGTCAACCAATACAGTACAAGACCTGCAGGGAAAGATGAGAACAGGAATGTAAACATCACCGGTAAGAACATCATAATCTTTGCTTGCATAGGGTCAGCAGGTGCTGGAGATATTTTCTGTTGTAAAAACATAGATATACCCATAAGCACAGGCAATACATAGAATGGGTCTTTCATAGACAAGTCATGTATCCAGAACATAAAAGGAGCATGTCTTAACTCTACAGACTCAAGTAGTACCCAGTATAGTGAGATGAATATAGGGATTTGCACAACCATTGGCAAACAACCGCTTAGAGGGTTTACCTTTTCTGATTTGTACAGTTCCATCATCTTTTTACCAAGAGCTTGCTTGTCATCTTTATAGCTCTCTTGAAGACGCTTAACTCTAGGCTGTAGCATACGCATCTTAGCCATCGAACGATAGCTTTTAGCAGATAGTGGGTAGAATATAGCCTTGATCAAACAAGTAACCAATATAATAGCTAAACCCCAGTTACCAACTAGCTGATGAATGTGGAACATTACCCAAAAAATGATTTCTGAGAAGAATGATAGCATTCCGTAGTCTAGAGTCTTCTCAAGGTTAGGTGCTAATGGTGCAAGATTGTTTTTGATAATTGGACCAGAATAAAGCACGCTCGTAGCATCTTGAGATTGGTTCGGTTGAATTGACATGCTAGTATATTCACCAGCTTCAAATACATTCTCACCAATATTTTTATAGTAGATTACAGAATTAGAAGATTGTGGAATCCAAGCGCTTTCAAAATAATGCTCTACAAATGCTACCCAACCAGTACCTACATTGGTGATTATTTTAGGGTCGCCGTTTGTTTTAGCGATGTCTTTGAATGACTCTTTTCTGAATTTGTCTTCAGAAGTAGAGTAAGCAACACCTGTGAAAGTATAACTATGAGCATTTAAAAGGCTGAAGCTATCGCCAGCAGGATCAAAGTCACGAGCAAATGAATTGTCTATAATTACATTTGCAGGATTTGTACCTGTGTTTGTGATATTTTGAGATATTGAAATATTGTATTTAGCATCATCAAAAACATAAGTTCTAACAATCTCAAGCCCATCAGCAGTGCCACTAAGAGTCAAGACTTGTTTGTCGCCATCTTTCTTTATACCGTCATTTTTAAACTGAATGGTTAATGGCTTTTTATCTACAACGATATTACTTTTTGCGATGTATTGAGATTTGTCTTTACTTGTTAAAAGAGGCATAGCAGATTTATCATCAAGGCTTACTGTATAGTCTTTCAATGCCGCTGATATTATCGCACCATTGTTTAAGCTTACTTGTAAATCTTTAAACACACCTGTATTTACTGTGACCGTCTTAGCATCATCATATTCTGAGAAGTTTGTTTTGACAGCTAGAGCATCTTTAGCATCAGATTTAGAGGCTTGACTAGGCGTGTTTTTAGCATCAGTAGCATAATGGCTAGAGTTGTTGGTAGATTCTGTGGTTTGCTGTGGACTATCTTTTGCAGGGAATGTTTGCTCCCATCTGCCCATTAGCGAGACAAACATTATCGCTACGGTTACTAGTAGTAGTATTCTTATGTGATTGGATTTCATTGTTATTCTAAACCTTTTGTTTTGCTAGGAACGGGGTCAAAGTAGTCTCTTTTAGAGAATGGATTGCATCTCAAGATTCTACAAATACTTAAATATAATCCCTTTAGTATACCACGAGTTTTTAAAGCTTCTAGGGCATATTCGGAACAAGTTGGATAATAACGACATCTTGCCGGTATAAATGGACTAATACAGTAGCGATAAAAATTGATAAATAATATAAGTGGAGCGATTGTTAACTTTCTAAAAAATCTTGAAATTTTCGTATAGATTGCCACAAATCTTCCTTAGTAGCCAAGTTAGCTGGCTTTTTGCTAAGCACAACTAAGCTTTTATTTGCCAGTAGATCTTTATGTATACGGAATGACTCTTTTAGAAGTCTTCGGCACAAATTTCTTTTAGTAGCTTTTTTGATGTTTTTTTTAGCTAGTATCACACATAACCCAGGCTCATCTATAGAGCGAGTGCTAAGCAAAAAAGTAAAGTGAGGAGAGCTTAATTTAGCTTCCACATTTTCAAAGGCTTTTGTAACCTCATCTTTTGTTAGAATATTTTGCTTTTTCAAAGACAGAAAATTAAGCAGAAAGTTTATGTCTACCTTTAGCTCTTCTGTTTCTGATTACTTTTTGACCTCTAAGAGTTTTCATGCGAGCACGGAATCCGCAAGTTCTTTTTCTTTTTAGGTTTGATGGTTGGAAAGTTCTTTTCATTGTTATGATCCTTTATGTTATAAATTATAAAACCTACTAATTAGATTAACAGATTTCAGAAATAGTTTCGACATTTTATAGAAAAGATAGTCTATAGTCAATCATTAAGTTTGGCTAATGAGCTATTACTTGGTTAAATCTTGGCAACTTTAGGCACAAAACATTCTACTAATACCAATTCTATAGCAAACTTATCCTCGCTCTCGTTACATTTCATACCCATATCAAAAAAATTAAACTAGGCATAAACTCATACTAATTTGTATTGGGATTGGTATAATACACATTATAACCTATATGCAAAAAAGTGCCCTATAAAAATGACTCCAGAAACTAAAATTCAAAAAGCCTTAGATGAATTAGATATCCAAGCGACAGATAAGCAAATCAATTTATGGGTCGAGTACCTACGCCTTCTTGAAAAGTGGAATAAAGTCTACAATATGACTGCTATCAAAAAATTCGACGATATGCTTGAGAAACATCTCTTTGATAGTCTTTCAGTCGCTAAGTTTGTCAAAGGTGACTCAACAGTTGATGTGGGCACGGGTGGTGGTTTACCAGGTGTTGTATTAGCGATTTTGTATCCAGAACATAAGTTTACTTTGGTAGATAGTGTAGGTAAAAAGATAATGTTTCTAAAAAATGCTAAGAGAACCTTGAAGCTTGATAATATCGAGCCTGTAAATATTCGCATAGAGCAACTTGAAGGCACTTTTGACAATATCATTTCACGAGCATTTAGTGCAGCAGATAAGTTTTATGATTTGTGTAAGCATTTTTTGACTGATAATAATCAGATGCTAGCAATGAAAGGTCCAGACCTTGAGGAAGCTAATTTTGCAAAATTACCGCTAAATATAGAAACGCATCAAATTACAGTACCATTTTTAGAAGCAAAGAGAAATATTATAATCATGAGAAAAAAGAATGATTGAGAATGAGTTTATAAAAAAAGCGTATGACGAGGTATTAGGCAACTTACCTAGTAAAACAAAACTTCTAGCAGTCAGTAAATATCAATCTATTGAAAAAATAAAGTATCTTGCAAGTTTAGGTCAAAATGACTTTGGTGAGAATTATCTTCAAGAGCTGGAGCAAAAAGCTAAAGAATTGCCTAATTTGAATTGGCACTTTATCGGCAGTATTCAGTCAAAAAAGATAAAGCATATAGTTAAGTATGTAAGCACTATACAAAGTGTAGAAAAGTTTGAGCATATTGAAAAAATAAGCAAATATGCAAATGAGCTAGGCAAGCAAATAACTGTATTTCTGCAGATAAATATCGATGATGATGAGAGTAAGTCAGGGTTTGGCTCTAATCAGATAGATGCCGTGCTTGATTGTATTAAAAAATCTATCAAGTTAGACGGTATAAGGGTTGTAGGACTTATGTGTCTACCTACAAAAAGTTCTACGCCAGGTCAAAGCTTTGAAAAAATGCAGGGATTTTATGCAGGTGTAAACTCTATGCTTGATGATTCCCAAAAGCTAAAAGAGCTATCTATGGGAATGAGTGGAGATTATATAACGGCCGTTGAGCTAGGTAGTACTATGGTAAGAATTGGTAGTAGCTTGTTTGGGGAAAGGATAAACCAACAAAAATAAGGTAATCATCTAGCTATCAAAATCTTTATATAGTAAAATTTTTAACAGTGCAGAAAATCACAAAACAATATGACTTCTATAGAAAAAATAAATAATTATTTTGAAACAAGTATTCAAGCAAAGATCGAGACGGCAAACGCTCTACCTCCTGCGATTGCACAAGCTGCAAAAGCTATGGTTTCTTGTGTGGAAAATGGTGGCAAAATTCTTGTTTGTGGCAATGGTGGTTCAGCTAATTTAGCTCAGCATTTCTCATCTAAATTATTGAGTCATTTTCAAATGGAACGACCGCCACTACCTGCTATAGCTTTAACAGGAGATATTTCTACAATTACAGCAATTGGAGATAATTATGGTTTTGCAGAAATTTTTTCTAAGCAGGTTGCGGCATTGGGCAACGAGGGCGATATTCTTCTTGCTATATCTGCTAATGGTAATTCAGCAAATATAATAAAAGCAGTTGAAGAAGCTCACGATCTTGAAATGCAGGTAGTAGCTCTTACAGGCTGTGATGGCGGTATGATGCGGCAGATGTATGTTGAGGGTGATGTAGAGTTACGCGTACCATCAAATGATGAAGCGACTGTACAAGAAAATCACCTTCTAGTGATTCATTGCTTATGCGATATTATTGACCAAAAACTTTTTGCAGGTTTAGACGACTAAGTATGTACAAGAAAATTTTATCAGTTTGCATGGTATCTATAATTATTGCTTCACTAAATGGTTGTGGGATAATTGATCCGTACACTGCACCTGTGCCACAAGGTAAAGTTATCAAAGACAAAAAAGTTTTTGATATAAAACCAAATATGACCAAAAGTGAGGTTGTATATATGCTTGGTTCACCTGATATTATCGATACTTTTAACCCAAATCAGTTTATTTATGTAAATACCTATAAAGCACACATGCAAGATACAAATTATGATGAATCAAAACTTATTTTGACCTTCAGCAATCAAGATAAGCTTGTAGGTATCTCTGGAAATTATGACCCACCGACTAAAGATCCAGTTTTTTAGAGGTGCCCTTTAGTTTTTAACCGTGCAATTAAGCTATTTGTATGGCTTTTGTAGGGGTTGTGCCTTGTGCCAACCCGCTTGAGTACATGGGTAACCAACAAGGGTTTGCCCCTACGATACAATATGTGGGCAATGAAATAATTGTTGTTAAATTAAAAAATGTGTAGACCTATGTATCAAGTGGCGGTAAGACAGTCTAGTCCGTGTAGGGACAAGTCGCGACCTGTTCATTATAAAAAGCCAGGTTATAACCCAAAATAAAACTCTGTATCCGTCTCGCTGACAATAACCCTATAATCTATAGATACACTATTGTTTACACAAAGTTCGCGTAAATCCTGTAGAAGTGTCTTGCCAAGCTCTTTACGCAAAGCAGGACTTCTACCTGGCAGTATCGCGATTTCTAGCTGAATATAAGCATCGTACTCGCTATTTAAGCCAACTCTGTAGTCTGAGCATGGATAAACAAGAGTTCGGCAAGTATATATATCTGTAGCGATAATCTCTACTAGCTTAGTGTGAGTTGCTTTCGTAAAGTTATCAAGTTTATCTTTGATATTGATATTGTCAGTGTAGAGTATTTTGATAGTAGGCATAGCTTTAGTTAGTTAATAAGGATTTTATAAATCATAGCATATAATTATGAGATCCTCGGTCAAGCCGAGGAATTCTTTTATTTTATTGAGAATTTTAAAAGAAAAAGACCGTAGTCATCCTGAACTCGGCCACTGAGCGTAGTCGAAGTGCAGGATCTCAATAGGGTATACATTTACTATGATATGCTAAAATCTAGCAATACAATATTGTTATTACATTACTATAAACTTAATTAGGAGTTTTAAAGAAAAAAGTATTTTGAAATTATGCAGCAGCTGTATCAAGAGCTTTGATTTTAGCGTTTATACGAGACTTATGTCTAGCAGCTTTGTTTTTGCTGATAAGACCTTTAGTTGCATATCTGTCTAGCAACGGTATTGCTTTTGCAAAGTTTTCTTTTGCAGCAACTACATCACCTTCTTTGATTGCATAAGCAGTCTTTTTAAGGAATGTTCTCATCATAGAGCGACGAGCTACATTGTGAATACGGTTTTGTTCAGCTTGAACAATTCTTTTTTTTGCTTGTTTTGAATTAGCCAATTTATTTCTCCAATTGTCTTATTTTTAAAGTGTTTATAATTTTCGTTTCTCTGTGAGGGATGATGAGACACGCAATATAATTGTAAATATCTTGAGTATTTTGCATTCTTAATACTTTTTTGTCAATAACATTGTTGCCATTGTTAGCTAATATTTACTTATAACAGCCTAATGGCTACATTTTATACTCATTTTGTAGCATAATAGGAGCTAGCATTATAAATAAAATATAACAAAACCACTATTTAAGAAAAAACATTTATGAAACATATTAGAAACTTTTCTGTAATTGCACATATTGACCATGGTAAATCTACTCTATCCGATAGATTTATACAGGTGTGTAACGGATTACAAGAACGCGAGATGAAAGAGCAAGTACTTGACTCGATGGATATAGAAAGAGAGCGTGGTATAACTATCAAGGCTCAATCTGTAACGCTAGATTACAAGGCTCGTGATGGAAACACTTATCAGCTAAACTTTATCGACACTCCTGGGCATGTAGATTTCTCGTATGAGGTGTCTCGTTCGCTAGCAGCTTGTGAGGGTGCTTTACTAGTTGTAGATGCTGCACAAGGTGTCGAGGCTCAGACTGTTGCTAACTGCTATACTGCGATTGACCAGAATTTGGAAGTGATTCCTATTTTAAATAAAATAGATCTACCGTCTGCAGACCCTGAAAAAGTTGCTCAAGAAATAGAGGATATAATAGGCATCGATGCTACAGGAGCTACTACTTGTAGCGCAAAGACTGGCTTAGGTGTAGAAGATGTACTTGAGACTATCGTTGCGAAAGTTCCACCACCTACAGGCGATGTAAATGCTAAACTTCAAGCTTTGATTATCGACTCATGGTTTGATAACTACCTTGGTGTAGTTTCATTAGTACGAATCAGAAATGGTACTTTGAAAAAAGGCGATAAAATCAAGGTTATGTCTACAGGTGTATCTCATCAAGTAGATAGATTGGGTGTATTTACTCCTAAAATGAAAGATCTTGACCATCTAAAAGCTGGTGAAGTTGGTTTTGTTATATCTGGTATAAAGGATATTCATGGTGCTCCTGTGGGAGATACTCTTACGCATACACATAACCCGACTGATACGGTAGTGCCAGGGTTTAAGAAAGTACAGCCGCAAGTTTATGCGGGTATGTTTACTATTAGCTCGGATGATTATCCTGACTTTAGAGAGGCGTTGGAAAAGCTAAGCTTGAATGATGCTTCATTATTCTTTGAGCCAGAAGTTTCACAAGCGTTGGGCTTTGGTTTCAGATGCGGTTTCCTTGGTTTGTTGCATATGGAGATTATTCAAGAGAGATTGGAAAGAGAATACAATCTTGACCTAATCACTTCTGCTCCTACGGTTGTTTACAAGGCTATCAAAAAAGATGGCGAGACAGTTATAGTAGATAACCCTGCTAAATTACCTGATCCAGGTTCTATCGATAAAATCCTAGAGCCGATTGTGCGTGCAAATATTCTTGTGCCAAAAGATCATGTAGGCAGTGTGATAACTCTTTGCATCGAAAAACGCGGTGTGCAAGTAGATATGAATTACATGGGTAGCCAAGTATCGATCACTTACGATATGCCGATGATTGAGGTAGTTTCGGATTTCTTTGATACGCTTAAATCTGTGACAAAAGGTTATGGATCGTTAGATTATGAGTTAAACCGTTATGAAGAGGCTGATATGGTGCGTCTTGATGTGCTTATCAATGCTGAAAAAGTTGATGCTTTGGCTAGTATCGTGCATAAAGACCAAGCTAAATACCGAGGTCGTGATCTTGTTGATCGCCTAAAAGAACTTATTCCTAGACAGATGTTTGAGGTTGCTATTCAGGCTGCTATTGGCGGTACAATTGTAGCAAGAAGTACGGTCAAAGCTCTTAGAAAGAATGTGATAGCTAAATGCTATGGTGGCGATGTTTCTCGTAAGAAAAAACTTCTTGAGAAACAAAAACAAGGTAAAAAACGCATGAAAAATATTGGTTCTGTGGAAATACCACAAGAAGCTTTCTTGTCTGTGTTGAAAAAATAA
>Ga0307934_1001231_pt1 | contig 16225 bp, 13 predicted proteins | sample OrgLakmetageno90_FD_201838 | JGI IMG/M metagenome (GOLD analysis project Ga0307934, IMG submission 201838) | Saline water microbial communities from Organic Lake, Antarctica - #90 | ecosystem: Environmental > Aquatic > Non-marine Saline and Alkaline > Saline | place: Antarctica: Organic Lake... | reverse complement strand
GGTTGCTTCCACGTCTACATAATGATTAAGTCCGTTGAGTGGTAGTGGGACTCGGAGCTTCGTGTAGGTGAGTAAGGTGTCCGCAAGGACGCCGTCCTGTCTTACAGTCACTTGACCTTCGACACCTTCTTCGTTGAAGTATGTTAGCACCATAGGTCCTAGTTCTGCTGCAGCGAATGTAGTTTTGGTAAACCCGTCAGCAATTACACCGATTTCATTACGTATCTGAGTAATGGTGAGTGGCGTAGCGTTCTTCTTGCCGATATACTCATCAGAAAGATCTTTGATAGCGTAGCTAAACTCGTCCGCAATGACGCCGATGTTGTCCTCGTATTCGAGAGCCGCTCCGTCTTCCGCTTTCGTGGTGAGTTGGTGGCGGATGTATACTGGAGCCCCGGCACCGTCCTGCGTGATGACCATGGTTCCGTTCGCGGCGATCTCGTCAAGAAGATCTTCACTAAATCTAGTGTAGGATCCTGTGACTGAATCGACGGACTCAACCTCGGTGCGTGTAAGACCCTGCTGAGGTTCTAACGCGCATCGTAGTCCAGCAATCTCTGCCGCCATGAACTTAGCTGGGACGAATCCGTCACTAACTGGATTGTCTGCCCAAACATTAGTGAGTCGTCTGTCGCTTAGAGTGATTGACCGGGAGACCACGAAGTCCGCTGTGGACTCTGCGTCTGCGGGTCTTGTAAGCGTAACCGCGGAAGGGGAAGATACCACTACAGCACCAGAGATGTCTAGCTCTACTTCGTATTCGTTGAGAACGTCCGTGATGGTGTAGGACTGCCCTAGGGAAGCCACATACATTGTTGCACCGATGTCTCGGATTACAAATACTGAAGACGGTCTGTCCGCAGCTTCGATCGTGAGAACCGAGTTGAGGATAGTAGCCTGTCTGTATGATCCGTTAGTAAGTGTGCTCCAACGATCGTAGACGCCGGGTGTATCTGTCCCTACGTAGGCTCTGCGGAAGTTACGAACGACTGGTGTAGAGGATGCAGTTACGTGCGCGCCTACAAGTTGTTGGACCTCCAGAGAATCTGTCATTGGTGCCACCGTGTAATACAGGTCTGATTTACTTACTTTAGCAAGTGCTGCAGCGAATGCTTCGGTGGTGTCTGCGGCGGTTCTTAGAACGTATACTACTCTGTCGGCGTTTCCGCGTAGAGCTTTGATAGCTCCGTGAGCTAGCCAGTTATCTTCGGAGTCTTCCCCAAGTAGTTCGACAGCTTGTGCTTCCGAAGTGATCTTGATAGCAGACTCGAGAGTGGTAGGAATCCTAGATGCCTTATAGGACACAACCACTTCACCTACGCTGTCAACGAACGGCGAAAAGTCTGTTGCTACACCAGCGGCAGCAGTTGATAAACCTAGAGAGGCGGCATAGTCTACCTTAGTAGCAGTGACGCTTACTGCGCCGCCGCCGAACTCTACGTTGGCGTCAGTTATAACACCAGAGAATGGTTGGTTGATAGTTCCGATTCCGATAACAGTGTCTTGCGCCGAAGCGTAGTCAACTCCGTTTACCACCGGCCCGTCTAGTCGAACACCGCTGTATCCTGTTGCGGAAACAGAAGATGCTGTAACTGTTACGTAGAGTCTTAGACCTGCTGTGATTGTTCCTGCCGTGATCTCTACACTTAGTCCGTCCGTCCCGAGTGGGAAGACTGAAGTGTGAGCTGCGTTGTAAGTTGTTGGATCGATACCAGCTCCGTCAATAACACTGTAAGAAGTTACTGTGTCGAAGTCTAGGATGTAGCGCCTGTCTACAGTCCCGGTGTAAGTTCCTGTTACGTCAATATCACCAGTGGTTGGTGCCCCTACTGGAGATCCTGCCTCAGGTCCTTTATCGGTAACGGCACCTGGCTCGACGCGACCGAGTAAGCTAACTACTCTACGAGTGAAGATTGTAGCGTTACTGTCCGTGGTGGAAGTGAATATGAAAGTGTCGCCAACTTTAACATCTCTACCGTCGTTGATAGCGTTAAGACTCTTACCGGGGTGCGTTCCTGCTACAAGCGTGTCAGTAGACAAACGAAGGTCTCTAAGATTATCGGCGTCGTATTCAAAGATGGCTGATGTAAATGAGTTTACTTCTGCAAGTAAGTTTTTACCAGTGACTTCGACAGATGACTGATCCACTGTATATTCCGCGAGGTCTAAAGCAGTTCCAGATCCGTAGGCGTAATTCGCAGAAGCTCCAGCCGCTAAAAATGTTTCTGAAGGAATAACTCGTCCATCATCAAACACCAGTTTAAACTCTGGTCCTACGACGAGCGGGTTGCGGCGCGTAGCTGCTGGCACTGGAGTGCGCTGAAGAAGCTGCGTGATAGTTGACTGTGGTCTAGTGTAATTGCTTATCATAATTTGGTATTGTTAGTGATCAGTTTGTAATATTGAAGCTATAGTTTTTATCCTGTGAGACTCAATACTTCTGCTTACATTGAAAGTATATGATATTTTCACAACTAATGCAACAGTGTAATAGTCCGAAGGTGATTCATTTTTAGTAATTGGCTTACCAAACCCTTCTACTTCCATAGATAAAGCCCCAGAATTTAATACCATTGGGTGCGCCATAGCCGTTAAAACAAAGGCCGTCATGTCCGCCATATCGTATGCTACGTGCGCTTCTTTAGCAACGTGCTGGATTACTAGCGCTAGATCAGCTTGCTTAGTCATATGCGTCGTAGCTAAATCCTCACTATACCCGGCACGATTACCCATCCCTAATTTAGTGAACTTCACATCCCCTATTGTAACAAATATTCCGGGGTAGTTGTCTGGGTCTGAGAAATCGTCTAGATGTGAGAATCCTACTTCTAGTGTGCTGTCCTTTTTGTCAGGAGAGTAAACAAGACATTTGAAAGAAGCGTCGTCAGGATAGTTCTCGCTCGAAGAATAATGTGCGCGCAGAAACAACATGACCATCCGACGAAACTTGGACGCAGTGTTGGGGAGCGGCGCGCATTGCAACAGCTCCTCGACGGTCTCTATCTCGTGGCCGTAAAAATCTTCTTTTAATTGATCAATAGGTGTCATGCTATGTAATTGGAGGGTTGAATGGATCCCAATACTTCATACGTCTGTATTCTTTAGTATCTATAGGTGGTGGTGTAAATCTGTAGCGAGGATCGTTTCTCTTTAAGTGATCCATAGAGGCTGTGTAAGCAATAGGGTAGACACCCCGCAGCGGGAGTGGCTTAACATCTCCCCGGATGACGTAACGACGATCGGTAGTAGGGTCTATAATAAGATGCTCTATACGAGGACGCGGGAACGCCATCATACGAACAGACGTGACGTCGAACTCGTGGGGTGACAGATCCATGGTGTCTGTTTTGAGAGCCTGTTTAAAATCATTTGGTCTGATCCATGTTAATAGCGGCGGATAATATCCTCCTACGTATTTCATACCAAATGAATCGAGTTCTGGATCGTCAGGACATGTTGGGCTTACCTCTCCCGTATCTTCGTCGTAAGAGTCAGATATAACGCCGTCCTCTTTTGGTATACAGTGCCACACCGGGTATCCGTTGGTGACTCGCATTTCTGTAAATTCTCTGTGTATGATACCGCGAATAATACCATATTCTTTGGGAGTTATGTCGCCGGATATTTTGATAGGCTCAGACTTGTATTCATTGGTGTCGGTGGTGAGCATCAACTTATAGTAACCGTCTACGCTGCTCGAGTTGAGAACTAGGTTCTCGTCCATGAACATTTCTGTAGCTGGCGAGATAGCATCAGATCTTAAATCCCAGGAACCCTTCACTCCGCTGGTGGAGAAGGCGATGTAGACAGAGCCCGTAGCAATGTTAGCTGCCGAGCTCTCTATTTCCCACGTTACGGTGGCTGATCTACTACCATGGTTTGGGAAAATTCTTATGTTCCGGAATACACTCACTTATAACGCTGTAAACGGTTTTGTATATCGTTGGCAAATCCTTGTGTGCTATATCTACCGTCACCACCCACACCCATCGATTCCCGAGGCGTGTAAGCCGGAGGCGTATAGCCTGGTTGTCCTGGTGCTGGTGGTTTGGGTCCTGTTCCGAGCGCCGCATCTGCAGCCAGCTCTGGAACTCCCATAATACCCACTCTAAGTCCCTCACTTTTACCCATGTTTAGGGCGCCAGCACGGAACCCAGGTTTTGTTGTGACTGGCTTGTTTATGTAGTTAACAACGCGATTACCGCTGTTAGCTACACCTTGTTGTGCTTTTGCCACACCGCCTATACTTTTCTGAACTCCTGTCATTACTTTTGATCCGGCATTCAACGCCTTGGATCCTACATTGGCTGCCATACCTCCTTTGGCTGCCAAGTTTGTGGCTGCTCCCCCAAACTTGGCGGCGACACCTCCGAGTTTGCTGGCAGCACGCAAACCAACTTTAGCGGCTGTGGCTCCACCGGGTAATAATAGCCCAGCCCCTGCCATGACACCGTGCTTCGCAGCTTGCCCCCATTGCCCGGTAGCACCGTAATAGGCGGATTGCGCTCCATTCTTGAGGGTACTAACCACAGGAATAAAATCAGCTATATCATTAACTCCTTTCCATGAGAATACGTTTTCGCCAAGCCAGTTACCAAACCCGGCCTCTTTGCGCATTTCCTTAGAAGCTCCGAGTGCGGCAAACGCCGTCATACCATTATTATTATTATTCATTATCCTATTTGCCCGAAAGCGTCTCTGATGTTAGCTGTCATTTTTAAGTCCATTGAGGACGATACGAAGTCTTGCTCTAGTTTAGCAACTTCATCCGAAAGGTTCTTTATTAGCTTACCTTGGACAGAAGCACTAACGCCTCCCGCCTGGTAGTCTATGTCGTTCATACGCGCGTTACGTGCCCAGCGACGAAGGAGAGCCCACGCGCACCCGTCTAGGAATGTGCTTGTGCTCATCGGCATCTTCTCCGGGTCGATCGAGTAGAATATAGGCTTTATAGAATTGAACTTCCTAGCGCAGGCTTTCATCGCCCACTCTATATCTACGTCTGTGAACGCCAAGTCTATTAGGACGAGGTGGTCGTCGTAAGTTCTATCCAACATGTCCTCCCGGACGTCTTCTATGGTTATGAATGGCATTAGTATTTAGATTGGTAAGGACCAAAGTATCTATCGTGGTGAGAAATACCTTTTTTATTTCTTGGGCCTGATATTAGGTTTCTGTCTAGTATACCCAGACGGCGTCTAGATTCTTTATAATCTTTCGTATGCTGTGCATGTGCGTTGGCTGCCATACGAGCTCGATCCTCGGAGCTGTCACCGAATGTGGACAGCCAGTCCCACGCACCCATAATGTTTCCGCGGTTTCTAAATGTATCCATATCTTTTCTAGATCGCTCTGCCGCCGCTTGGCTTTTATCCCTTGCAGACTCTAATCGCTTGTATGCTCTCTCTTTACTTCCTTCGTTATTTTTCCGACTCTCAACCAACGAATCATAAGCTTCGAGCGTTCTTCCGTCCGCATCTCCATTTTCTATTTTCTCTCTCATTTCCTCTTCGCGAGCAAAAGATCTGGTTGAGTTGTCGTTGGTGTCGTAGAGAAGTTGGTCTGCAGAATCTTTATTGCCGTAAAATTCTGGACTAGTAGATCTAGCATTGCGAGAGTCTCTTGTTACAAATTGGTGCCCTCCGAGAATGGCTCCTCCACCTAATGCGTAAGGCGCGACTTTTTTACCTAGGGATCCCCATTCCCCCCTTGTAGTTTGTTTGATTTTACCGGACGCGGGGGTGGTAAAAGCCTTGACGAAGTCCTTACCTCCACCAAGAGATTTCCGGATACCTTGCCAAGCATTGGTTGCTACCGGCTTCAGCCACCCTAACCTAGCGTTCTTCTGCATCCACTCTCTATCAATATCATTACCGTCGAGAGTAACAACTCCCTTACCTGAAACCTCAGCAAATCCAGCAGCATACCCGGGTCGGGATTCCGAGAGGTGCTCCAGGGCAGACTTTTCTAGGAGTGCTGCGGTGGCTTCTTTGGTTAGACCTTCATCCATACAAGTGGTGACGAAAGACTCTATAAATTTAGTTGAAAGCTGTTCCATGGCGGAATACTACTACTAACTGTAGTTTATTACAATAAGAAAGGCGCGACACAATAAAATTGTGCCGCGCCTAAAGTTAATTCGATGTTACTGAGTGACTCTAGTTGAGTCCCTCCATAGTGAAGCTAAGCTTCTGAACACCACGTGTGTTTCCTACGGTTCTTCCTACACGCTCTTGAGCGCGCATACGGATGATGTCATACTCCTTCTTGATTGTGACAGTGATGTCTTCAAGACGAAGTGCGTTACCAAGGAACTGCTTAGTGGTATACTGATACATTGTGCCATTAGTAACGAGATCGTTCTTGATGGTAGCAATGATTGGAGTGCCGAAGATAGAAAACGTCTCAAAGCCCTTGAGGCCTTTAAGAAGAAGTTTCTCTGCGAGTTCTCCACCAACCTCATCGTGTTCCCAACCGAGGAATTCGTGAGCGGTGCGTTGGTTCACTAGGAATACACCAATAGGTAGCTGACGGTCTCCGAGGAAACTCATTGCGCGCTTAACATTTGTACGAGTGATCGTAGCAGATGTCATTGTCACGTTCTGAGACGCAGTGTTTGCAGAGCCATAAGCTACTGCACTTCCTGCGAGTCTGTCAGTGTATGCGATCCATGATGCGTCTTCCTCTGTGTGAATATCGCGGAGCATGTTGTCGCTTACCATCTGGCGAACGTCGGTCTTGTAAGTCCGAAGTTGGTCGATGTTTTTGGTGGCTTCCTCAGTTGTAACAACTGAGATCAACACAACATACTTCTCCGCGCGATACGTGAAGGTGTTTGGTGTGCTGTTGAACGGCACTGTGCGTGCTGGAGGTGAATCTGGCTCTAACTCGAACCAGACACCCGGTAACTCGCTATCACCGAAGTAATCAAGATCGTCATTCGTAATATCGTCGTAAGACAAGATTGCGCGTGAGAAAGATTCTTCTCTGATAGAGGTTCGTGTGACTTTTGACGTAGCTGCCGATGCTTTTTTAACCAAACCATCGTCATGGTTGAGGATGTCATCGATTAGCTCGCGTTTGATTAGCAGGTCTTCTGCTTGTGCTTGTTTATCCATAATAATTTCTATTGGTTATGGAGTCGGGATTACCGCTCCAGATTGACAGGTTTTAAATTGGATGAACGTAGCGTTCGCAACTGAAGTTGAAGGAGTCTTGCCATTGTAAGCAAATTCTCCAACACTTCCTTCTCCTATAGCAGAAATACGGCCGATGATTACATCACCTGGTGCATCTGCTAGAACAACAACTCCATCTGCACCTACGGTGAGTGGATCGTCGACTGCAAAGGCGGTGCCGTCTGCATCAAAGTAGCCTGTTTGGACTTCGTAATCATCGGAGCAATCAAGCCCGACAAGTTTGCCACCAGCCTCTTGAACGTCGTGACTATCTTGGTCGTGTAATGCTATGTAGACTGACGTGTATGTTTGAGAATCAGCAGCTGCTGATTTCTTAAAACCAATCTGTGACGTAACGCCACCGATTGTACCTGTCTTTCTAACTACTAGCATACCTTCCTTAATAGCCTCGTCATCAATGGATGGAAGCAGGACCGACAATTTATTAGGTTCCGTTGGAGAGTATCCACGGACAACCTGTAACGGCAGTTTATCGCGTTCTACGCGTCTGTTTGCGTTATATTGCATGGTATTTGGTATTTGGTGTTAGTGGCCGTTAAGTTCTGCCTCTGCTTCATCTAGAGCTGCCCGCCATTGGCTGACTGCTGTTGGTAAAGAAGAGGATCCCCCTCGGCCGTTGATTGATGTCTTTTCGACCAGCGTCCCCCCGAGGTCTTCCGACCCCATGGTGAATACTGCTCTGGATGCCATCTTCTCCAAGATTTTGTGACCGCGAAGATCTGTATCGCGTAACACGTTGACCAGCTCCGCTTTCTCGTCCCGGGAGAATACTCCTGTTTCGATTAGTAGCTCAGCTGTGTTATCGCATCTCTCGGATGCGACTTTGATTAGTGTGATTTCTGGCGCAACAACCTGGCCACTCGCGGCTTCCGCCTGCTTGACCGCCTCTGTGGCGATTGCCACGGAGTCGTCTACTATGTCTAGGAAGTGTTGGTAACTGGTTTGTGTCATGGTTGCTGCTTTCAAAAATTGTGATCTTATACTGCAGGAGCCTCCTCGGCTAGTGCAGCCTCGGCAGGAATTTCTTCACCCCCTTGGTCTGCTGAAATAGCGGCAACGACTTCTTCTTCGCTGACTACTCCTGCTTCGATCATTTCCTTGAGCAACTCGATGACGTCTTCTTCTCCGAGGTCTTCACCACCCATAGGTAGTGCTTCGTCCATAGGAAGAGCGCCTTCTGCGCCTGCTGCCTCTTCAGCACCAGCCATTAGAGCGGCGTCGTCGATGCCTTGTGCGTAAGCTTGCTTTAGAAGTGGGTGCTCATACTCGTCGAGACGTGACTGGTGTAGCGCCGCTTGCTTGATGATTGCTGCGCAATCGTCTTCGGTTACTCCTGCGTTGTCGAGACCTTGATGAACGTCCTGAGCGATGTTGACTACGTCGTCAAATGCTGCTTTCTTGATCATGTTATCCTCTGAGACATTGTCTGAAGCGCGGATAGCTTGTTCGATTTGAGACCTTGCTTCTGCTGCGCCTGCCTGCTTCTCGAGAAGATCAAATGCAGTTCTTACGCCTTCGTCAGTGGAAAGCATAGCGCTTGCCATCTTAGCGAGAGTGTCTGTATCTAAATTTTGTGTTGGTGATACGAGTGGAGCTTCTTGCGTCGCTGCGCCGGCACCGCCTCTAGCCTTCTTAATGACGTCTGCGAGTGCACTGATACGAGCAGACTTATTAACCATACCATCAGCTGGCATACCGCGCTTTAGCTCTTCTTCGCCGCTATCCTTTTTAGGAGTAGCTGCAACTGGGGATTGAATACCGCCTGCTGCGTCTGCTGAAGTGAGTCTGTCAGGCGCGCCTGCTGGCTCTTCTGCTGAAGTTCTGACTGCTCCGTCAGGTGGGGTTACTACAAGATCTGCGAGTGCAGTGTCTTTAGTAGGTGTGGCTGCGGTTGGAGATTGAATACCTCCCGCTGCATCCGTCGAGTTAAGTCTGTCCGGAGATCCCTCCGAAGCTGCTTTCTGACTGGCCATCTTCGTCGCGTGTTCGAGAAGAAGATTTGTTATTCTATTTTTGTTAGACATAGTATTTATAATGTTGGTAGTTTTTGGTTACCTTGTTTAATTCTTAGGTAGTATGCCGAAATAATCGTTACTTGGCAAACTTTTTCGTTAATCTTTAATTTAGTTAGCTCTGTTACCTGCAAACAATGTAGCTGCAGCGATTCTTAGGAAAGCGGTTTCGTTGATTCTAGGATTACTTTTGATCTCGTGTGCAGACTTAACAAAGTAGTAACCGTAAGCCTCTGCAAGTGTGTTGAAAAACTCGCTTTGTTGTGGTTCTACTACGGAAGCCTTCTTGACGATGGTAACGTGGATAGCACGACCTTGTGATTCTTCTGGAGACATCCCTAACTCACCTCCGACATCTCGCATCAACTTATCGATACTATCTTTGTCCGGGGAGAATGATGTTCCGCACGAGTCTGGAGCTACAGCGTCTGCTGCTTCTTGTCCGCACCCACAACCTTGCTGTCCTACAATCTTTTTCAATAGCTCTGGTAGGTCTTCAAGTATTGACGCGAAACCAGCTTCCTTAGAAAGTTCTTCGTTGCTCTTGCTAGTGACGAGGCTGGCGAAGGTAGGGAAGTCTAGTAGCATAGATTTCTTGCATAGCTCCCCGGCTACAGATCTGAAGTCTGTGTTGGCGAGCGTGTCTACCGCGTCCTTTCCTAAAGGGGATGGTGTCATCTTGTCTAGGTTCTCTTGGATCTCAGGGGACGCATGCTTGTAGAACTCTGCTGCTGCAGCGAGCTTCTCCAGTGTCATGTCTTCCCAGGGTGTGAACTCAGCCACTTCTAGACCGAGTTGATGCTCTGCCCACGCAGCCCCACCAATGACTGTTGTCTCGGACGCGGCTTTGCTTAGGAGATCATCGTCGTTGAATGAGTAACCAAGATACGTAGCAATTCTATCTGCGCGTCTACCCACCTCGGAGATGTCGAAGAACTTTACGTCCTTCTCGTTCCTAGAATAAGCATACTTTTGAAATTCTGGAACATACTGAGTTAGTTTGTTCTTGAGATGCCCACAATACTTAGCTTGGGTCTTTGCCTTGTTGTCGCACACAGAGCACTGGTCGTATGGTAAGCGGCAGGCCATAGAGAAGGATAATTCTTTACCAGCCTTAGCTTTCTTGAACATGTCAGGAGCCTTGTCCTTGTCGACGTGTATGATGAGCTCCCCGCGTTGCATGTCCGGGTTGTAGCGTGCTAGCTTGACGATACCTATTCCCTGCGTGTGTGGATCCCTATTCTTGTGCTCCCGGTAAACGTGGGCGAACTTCTCGAATGAAGGGTGGTGGGATTTAAGTGAGTCGATACTGAAGCTGTCGCCGTTACGGTTCTCTCCGTAAGTCTCCTCAGCTCCCATAGATATGAGATGCACACCAAACATATTACTAGGCGGCTTGTGCGCCTGTATGTCTTCTCTCGTGACGACATCAGATGCCATTTTAGTCATCTTGTCGTCATCAAAGAAGAATTGAAATGCCTGACCTCCAGCAGCTTCAATTACGTTTGGTTGGTCATCTGTAGCGAATGATTTTCTCATAATATTATTTTTCTTCTGATGTCATAAATGAACCCGCGAGCGCAGGCAGAAGTGCTGCTGCTAACCCTACCCCACCGCGAACGGATCTCTTGCCCACAGTTTTTCCGAATATACGGTTTAACTGAGCTTTGGGTGTGGACTTCCAGGAACCAGAGGCGATGCCGTGGTCTCTTGCGGTGGCGTGTAGCCCTTTGTTTCCTTCTATACTGCTAAGGTAATCTTTGGCGCTCAATGCAGACCCCGATCCACGACCACCCTTCTTGGAGTCCAGTAGTTCGTTCAACTGTGTGCGATTAAGTTTGCTTAGTTCCTCTGCGCTACCAATGGTGCGGCCGTCCTTAAGCGGCATCTTCCCCTCTCCCACCTGATCCTTCAGTTGGCGCCACAACGCGTTATACCCATCTACTTGGGTCTGCTTGCCCATACCAGATCCAAAGGTATCCCGGTTCTTAGTTGCGAGTAGTGCGCCGCCACCGAATAATCCTGCGGTGACGGGACTGAAAGCCGTGTTAGATATTACATTCTCCACCGGGGAGGATCTAGTGCTGCTGTCTTGCACAGCTTCGGCTCCTCCAGTAGTCTGGTCGATACCGTAGTTGATAAGTTTGTGAGCTCCTGCTGCGGTTCCGCCAGCTAGTAGCGCATTACCGAGAACACGACCTAGGTGTCCGAGTCTCCCCTCACCTTTCTGTTCGCGTCTACCGCCTGTCATGAGTGCGCCCATGAGTGCGCCACCACCACCAGACACAAGGTAAGGCATGATCTTCTTGAAGTCTTCTGACTGGACGAAGTCGCCGATGCTATCTTTAGCCCCGGTTAGTGATTCTCCAGCTTTTCCTAGTATTGAGTTGATGTCGATTGGCATATTATACTTTTGCTTTAGATGTGAGTAAGTCGAGTGGGTTAGCTCCTCCTACTGCGTAGTCGCGTCGCTTGTTCTCCGCCTCATCTTTTGATGTAGAGGCGAGGCTCTTGCGAACGTCAGCTAGTTGCTTGATGGTGTCGAGTGTGTGTCCCTCGTAACTGACGGACTCGCGGAGTAGTAACTTCATAGCATACATGTTGTCTGCTAGTTCAGGGTTTACCTGCACAGCAGAGTTGTAAGCTTCTAGAACATCCCTCGGGTCAGACTCTTTCAGGACAGGATCTTGCGCTATCATGCGGCGCAAGTTAATAGATCTTTTTATGTCAGCTACCGACGCGTCGGTAGACATCTGAGCTTTGTTCTGTCGCTCCTTGGAAGTAAGCTTGCTGATTGAGTTGCTCATACTTTCAGCAGCTCTTACGAGAGGGCTATCATGGATAGTCATACCTTCGCCCTTCTCCTTTTTATTTTCGTCGAGTCTAAGCTTCTCTTCGTCCCTGACAGCTTTTGTTGGTTCTCTATCCTTCGGCGTAGTCTTCTTATTCGATGGCTTGTCATCCTCACCCGACGTAGTATTCTCAGTCGGAGGATCCTCACCTCCTTTACCTGACCCAACAGAAGCGTTGTCATCGTCATTGTCGTCGTCGGCATCGTCGTAGTCGTCCTGCTCTTCCGCTGGTGCAGTTGCTGTGTCCTCTCCGTTGATAGCCTTTTCTATGGCTGTCGCATCGACAGCCATCTTCTCAAGTTCTGTGTGGATGAGTATGCTCTTAGATAATGCTTGGAAGAGATCTCCCGTAGCGTGCGACACTTCAAATGCTCGCTTCTTAAGTTCGGCTCCCTTTAGTTCTTCAAGATCATATGATAGTTCTAGGCGTAGGGCACTTGCGTGCTTCTGAAACCACGTGAGTGTATCTTCCGTCGCCTGTATACCTATAGTTCTAGAAGCTTCTTCTAGCGTGTCATTCATGTCAAGGACACGAGAGTCTTCGGTGCGTAGAGCGTTGACTAACTGGCTTGCCTGCTTACCCATCTCTACACGGGTTTCATACTGAAGTTCGTAGAGAGCGCTATCCATGTCATCCCGGGTGAATACCACACGAGGTTTGATAGGATCTGCTGTTTTTGTAGAAGCAGCTTTTCTTAGGATTCCCATGTCGAGCATGAGGTGCTTTGTTAGATCTACTGTTGCCGCGTTGTGAGTCTCTACTGAGGAAGGTGTCTTAGCGCGCTTCTCTTGGGAGAGCCCCGTAGCGTATCCAGTCACCAGGGTAGGGACATCGATTAAAGTTTTGGTATCGCCACGTGAATCTGTAGGTGCGTTGTCGATGTAGGAAATAGTTGCCATTGTGTTACACACGCGCGCCAACTTCTCTAGTTGGGCAGGGGGCAGATCGTTACTCTCCGCATAGTCGAGTAATGCTTGCTCGCCGTGCTCTTGAATCTTAGGAAACAGTTTATTGATCGTTTCTACAGCCTGATTGTGATGGTTCATGTGGGTATGATACCTACAAAATGGATTGTTGTCTATAACGGATATTAAAACCTACGGTATATCTATGACAATCCTATCACCAGCATCCTTTCGGATCTGTGCTCGGCTCACGTCGCGGTTGGTTCCAATAGCCTTCTCAAAGTCTAAATTATAGAAACTCTCCATCCCCGCGATAGCTGGCTCTTCGGAAGTGTTACCGCTCTGGCGACTGGCAGCAAGTAGTGTTGACGCCCGGCTGAGACCTACGGAGTGTTGGTTCATCAAGTTGGTGTGAGTCATGAGTAGTCCGTTCCCCATGATAAGCTTGGCTAGCTCTGACTCTCTGTCGGTTCTGCCCGCCATCTTCTTGAAGTAAGTTTGATCTCCTATACCAATCAGGTAGGAGGTCATATCTATATCTCTATGGTTGTATGCTACTCGCTTGATAATGTCAGCGTAGGGAGTGTTCATCATGTAGTTAGGATCAAACTCTACCAGTCTGCTATCCGGGTATACTTCCTTGGCGATGAAGAGGGAGTCCTCGCGGCGATCGAGGACATTAAAAAATAGCGATTCAAACGCATCGATGGTTTCCCTGGGTGCTCCCATAACATCAGCTACGGCCGTAATGTGATCTTCTGTGGTCTCGGAGAACTTGCAGGCAATAAGCATTGCTTTGATGGCACTACCTAACTCGCCCGCAATACTTAGAAACTGTGATAGATGGTAAGCCTCCACGATGTGGTGGTTGAAATACTTGTCGTGGTCTAGGAGCATGAGGTAGGCTTTGAAGACCCACGTGTCTCTACCAACGAGAGCTATCGGAAATCGTAGCCTAGCATTAGCCATAGACTTAGCGATATAGTAACCAAAGTTTGGTTTGGTATACTTGGCTAGAAATCTGTCACGGCAGGTAGCTTGAAAAGGATTTGGTTTATTACTCGCTACAATGGACGACATGGTCACGCGCGGTCCCCTATAAAGCGGGTCGTAGGTAGAAAGTAAATCAATTGTCTTTGCGTTCATTAAAGACATTTATGGCAGGAGTTCCCTACCATGTCAAGTTACAGACTGACGTATAATTACTATACGCCAGTCTGGGAAATTACTTATACTGATTTGTATCAAACCTCTTGAGAAGTCTGAGTAGTTGATTACCAGCCTGAGCTGATAGGTCAGCAAGGTCTTGTTCCATTTCTAGGAGCGCGTCCTTACCATACTCTTCCTCGAACTCAGCAGGTCTGTAGCGGAGTAAGAACAGAACTCGGAAGTTCTTATCTACCCCGGCTTCCATATCCGGGATATACTTGCGGATCTGGTCAGTGATGTTAAGCGAAGGTGTGGACAGTTGCTCTAACGCTCCGTGGTCGAAGATGTGCGGCATGTCATACTTCTGTGACATCTCCGCAAGTTCTTCTGGGCTGCTGTTGAAGACAGCATCGTCAGGTAGGGCATCTACTACGCCATCCTGCATATCAACAGGGATGCGCTGGAACGTATCGCCCCAGTGAGCTTCTTGTTCTGGTCTCTCCGGAGTGTGCGTGGCCAACACCTGCTGTTGTGGTGATTCTACGTCGACACCCAACTTAGAGTCGTGTGCTCGTATCCACTCGCGCTCTGGCTCCATCCTGGTCGCGTAACCAGACTTCTTCATAGAGTCGTAGATGTTGTATGTCACGTCGCGGTCAGAAGCTTTGTGTAGGATCTCTCCTGCTTTGTCGCAAGTGATGTTGAAATCCCCTGCGAGAGTAAGGTGCGCCTCGAGCATACCTAGATCCCTAGCTACCTTAACAAGGACGCCAGCAGATTTGTGAATTACATCGAACGTGCCTCTATCGCTGTTAGGCTTGACTGTCACTTCGTTGGAAGCAGATGATCCTCCTGCTGTACGAATCCAGGCATCGAGCTGACTAGAGCTCATAAGATCCTTCTTGCACTGCAGATCAAATCCACCATGCTTGTCGGTTGTTACAGCGACCTCCGCGTAGAGCAGATCGTCGCTGATGTATTTTCCTTCAGATTCTCTGTTAGGAGAATACAAGTAGGTGTCTTTACCGCCGTAGTGGTGAGAAACTTCAAAACTGATACACTCGCCGTCTTTACCGATGTCCTCTACTCTGAAAGGTCTACTGACTCCCCAAGTCGCTGGGTCGATAGCAACGTAATACTTTCCTTTGCTAAGTTTAGATCCACAACAGCACCCGGGGATGTCGTCAGGTTTGTCGCACACAGATAGCTCGCCGAAGATCGGTTTGCGGTATGGGCGTTCCAGTAACTCTTTGGTGTCTTGGAAATATATGTAGTCTGGCTCTCTAGGACTTTCACCCAATCCTTCAGTAGGATAGCAGCTTGAGCTGTCTAGTAGGCTATGCTCTCTGCGTAGTAATATGGCAGAGCAAGACTCTCCGTCTGCGAGTAAGATACTCACTGGACCTACAGAGTTCACTTCACCTACGTATCCGCTAGAGGCTTCCTCTACGACTACGTTCAGCTTGTCAGTGTCTCTGCTGTCTTCTAGGCAATAACCGTGCTCGGCTAGCTTGGTGATTTCCGCGGCGGACTTACATTGCCCAACTTCTCTTACGAGAGAGATAGTCTCTGCTGCTGTAGGAGCTGCCGCTTCCTTAGCCATCCATGCGGGAGCCGTAGTGAGTTCTTCTAGCGAGTAGTTCTCTGCTACGCAACGCTGAGTGTTGATGCCCAGCTCTGTAAAGCCAGCTAGCTTCTCGATCATCTCTGGTCCATTCTCGGAAATAACGCTTGGGATGATTAACCCCGGGTTGGTAGCTTGATCCGCACAGTGGGTCATTAGCTCGCGCCAGATAGTTCCGTCTGCAGCTTGCTTCTTAATTTCTGCGAGCACAGCTTCGTTCTCTAGTTCTACCGAAGCATACTTTGTGTGTTGTGGGTAGGCTAGTCGATCTAGGTGAGCGTCCGGTTGTCTGCGCCTGTTTCTTTCGACAGACTTGCCGTCCGCAGATTTAACTCCGCGGATGAGGTATGCACACCAGTCTTCTGTGAGGGGAACGAATCTCTTCACGTCAGCGCGGTAGAGCATGTCTGCAGCTTTGATTTCTCCGTTAACGAAGAACACAGGTGCGTAAAGTAGTTCTCGTGAAATACGGAATGCAAAGAT
>Ga0307934_1001227_pt1 | contig 16277 bp, 7 predicted proteins | sample OrgLakmetageno90_FD_201838 | JGI IMG/M metagenome (GOLD analysis project Ga0307934, IMG submission 201838) | Saline water microbial communities from Organic Lake, Antarctica - #90 | ecosystem: Environmental > Aquatic > Non-marine Saline and Alkaline > Saline | place: Antarctica: Organic Lake... | reverse complement strand
TTGCACCGGATTTTTTTTTGATAAATCGTTAATAACTGCCTTCATCACCATTGGAATAGGTTTTGTAAGCTCTATTTAAATTACTTACTTTACTTGCAAATATCATTTATGAAGCGTTCGTTCAAGTTGTTCTTAAAAACACTCTTAATTGTAGTGTTAATCTATACTTCAGGTAGCTTGTCTGCCCAAACACCTGATAAGTTTTCTTCTGACTCTGTTGCCTTTTTTGATGAAATGGAAGATTATTTATCCAATGCCCGTAAGGAGGGTAAAGACTTTATGAAACAGTTTGAAGTCGTTTGGTATGGAGGTTATTTTTCCGATAAACAGCGTCAAGGTGTTTACGCGGTCTCTAATAGAATGTTAAAGAAGAAATTAAGAGCGTTTCCAGATTTTCGAAATTATCTTTACACAGTTGGTAGTTTCGTTGTAGATTCTAATCAAACAGATGAAAGTTTTGAGGCATGGCAAGGTATTTTAATTGAGCTCTTAGAAGACAGGAAAACGAGAAAATTTACTCAATTCCTCGATTTTTGTAATGGTTTGTTTCGAGAAAATGTCATGTACAGTTCTGCAAGTACCATTTGGTCAGCTAACAATAGTAATTATACTTTTGCTTACGATAGCTTGCCTAAAATTACGTTCGACCAGCTGAATCTTATTTGCTTTGCAAAAAGAGATTCGATGATAATTTACAACACCAAGGGAGCATACTATCCTACAACCAACTCTTGGGTTGGTGTTGGAGGAAAGGTACTTTGGAAAAGGTCTGGTTTCGATGCAAAAGACGTTTATGCAGACTTAAGAAATTATTCTGCAAGTTTTAAAGTTTCTACCTATGAGGCAGATTCGGTTACCTTTTACAATAAATTTTATTTTGATGCCCCACTTTCAGGGAGGTTGACGGATAAAGTACTTGCTAACATGACTGTTGAACGAGCTTCTTATCCGAGGTTTGATTCCTATGATCGAAGAATACAGATTCAAAATTTAGCACCTGGGGTAAATTTCGATGGTGGGGTATCTATGGTTGGTTCAAAGCTACTCGGAAAAGGAGATGATTTACAAGATGCTATCGTTGAATTTTCTAGAAACGATACACTTTTCATGCGTGCGTTTTCAGAAAGTTTTTCGATTCGAAAAGATAGAATTACTTCGAATAAATCTGGAATAAATATTTACCTTAATCAAGATTCTATTTACCATCCTGGATTAGATTTCAAATACCTTTTTGAAGATAAAACTGTTACACTCTTTAAGAACGACGATGGCGTGGCTAAGACTCCTTACTATAATAGTTTCCATGATATTGATATGGATTTTGAAGTGTTAATTTGGAAAACGGACGAGCCTATTTTACAATTTACCAAGCTTTTGGGAAGTACAAAGACAGATGCACGATTTACATCTGCAAATTATTTCAAGAAGGAGTTATTTGACAAGTTAGGTGGTGGTGGGAGCAATAATCCTTTGAATACCATTTACGCCCAATCCCAAAACGATAATTCCAAAGTAATTTCCTTTATGGAGTTGGCAAGAAATTTAAATGTAGACCCTCGGGACCTTCAAAATATTGTCATACAGTATTCTAACTGGGGTTTGCTTGGTTTTGATTTTGAAGCGGATAAGGTGTTTGTTAAAGATAAGCTCTATGAATACGTATTGTCAAGTCGTAAAAGAGTAGACTATGATGTTATTAATGTAAATTCAATGGTTGAGGAGGGGAACAACGCAAAATTGAACCTTCTCAATTTTGATTTAACTATTTATGGAGTGCCCGGCGTGGTGTTAAGTGATTCCCAAAAAGTGGTTGTAGTTCCCAAAAACGGGGTCATCAGAATGAAACGAAATCGATATTTTGAGTTTGAAGGCCTAGTGAAAGCAGGTAGATTTGATTTCTACGGAAAGGAATTCTCTTTTGATTATGAAAACTTTAAAATTAACCTTACCAATGTCGATTCGCTGCGGTTAAAAGCAGAAAGTACCGAATTGGACGTTTACGGAAACCCAATGGTTAAGCCAGTTAAAACAGTTATTGAAGGGGTTAATGGTGATTTGTTGATTGACAACTTTGAAAACAAATCTGGGAATGAAGATTTTCCAGGTTATCCAATTTTTAATTCGAAAGATAAATCTTATGTGTACTATGATAAAGGGAATGCGCTTGGTTCAGTGTACAATAGAGGTAAATTTTATTTTGAATTAGAGCCTTTCACAATTGACAGCTTAAATAGTTTCAGTAATGACCAGTTAACCTTTGGAGGTACTTTTTCTTCTTCCGGTATTTTTCCCGAATTTAAAGAGCAGTTAACTTTACAGGAAGATTTTTCATTAGGTTTCATCCGTCCAACTCCGCCTGAAGGTATGGCTATGTACGGTGGAAAAGGAACTTTCCATAATGACATTAAACTAAGTAACCAAGGACTTAGAGGGGATGGGAAATTGGAATACATAACATCTACTACTTATTCGGATGATTTCATTTTTTATCCTGACTCTATGCGAACAAATGCGAGTGAGTACTTTGTGGATAAGCAAAAAAGTGGAGTTCAATATCCTCCTGCAAAAGCACAAAAAACAGATATGCGATGGTTGCCAAATAAGGATGTAATGTATGCAACTACGACTGAATCACCAATGGTGTTGTATGATGAGAGAGATAACTTTGAAGGCACTACTGCTTATGGTATTAATGAAATGAGAGCGAATGGAATTTATCATTTTGAACGAGGAAACTTAGCTTCCAACCAAATGATTTTTAAGTACAATACTTTTGATGCTGACACCTCAGACTTTCAGTTAATAAACGAGCAGGAAGAGTACGGTGAGTTTGCTTTACAAACGAAGAACGTAAAAGCCCATGTGGATTATACGAAGCGCTTTGCAAGTTTTAAGGCTAATGGTAAGAAGGAACCAATTTTCTTTCCAGTGAATAAATACTTGTGTTACATGGACGAGTTTAAGTGGTACATGGACAATGGAATCATTGAGCTTTCAAGTACTAGCTCCACTGTTGTTGCAGCCGATGTGAAATTAGAGGGATCTAAATTTATATCCACTCATTCAAAACAAGATAGCCTGTTTTTCTTTTCTCCTGTGGCAGAGTACAATTCAAGAAATCATACGATTGCGGCTCAGAGAGTTGCCTACATAAATTCTGCGGATGCCAGAATTTACCCAGATAGTGGAGATGTGATGATTCGAAAAGATGCGGAGATGGACCCGTTGAAAAAGTCACGAATAGTAACAAACAGTATTACAGAGTTCCACGAAGTATACGAAGCAAATACTCAAATTAAAGGCCGGAAGGATTACATTTCTAGCGGCAAAATTGACTACGTGGATGAAACCGAGCTTGTTCAAACCATTTATCTGTATAACATCACGGTTGATGAAGCAGGGCAGACTGTTGGGAAGGGTAAAGTCGAAGATAACGCCAATTTTACTTTGAGTCCGTATTTTGCCTTTGATGGAGGAGTGAAGTTATTTGGTAGCAAGCAATTCTTAGTGTTTGATGGTGTTGCTAAGATTAACCATGAATGTGCAAGTCTGGAGAAACGTTGGATTGATTTTGAATCGGAAATTAACCCTAGAGAGATTTATATTCCTATTGACACTGGCTTGAGGGATGGTTCGGGAGCATTTATAGCCACAGGAATAAATCTAAATATAGATTCTACTTTTTTATACCCAGGGTTCTTAACTAAACGGCTTAATTATTCAGATATTCAAGTCATTGAGGCCTTGGGATTTCTTCATTATGACAAAGAAAGCAAGGAATATAGAATTGGACAAAAAGATAAAATTGCTGAGCAAAGTCTCGAAGGTAGCTATTTGAGCTTAAGTACAGAGGCCTGTAAAGTTTATGCGGAGGGGAAATTAGATATTGGAGCTAGAACTGGTAACATGACCTTCAGCGGAGCAGGAAATGTGAATTATACATTAGAAGATAACGCAGCAGTAGTCGATATGATGATGATTGTGGACTTCTTTTTTAGCGATAACTTAATGAAGAAGTTCTCTGAAAACATAAACGAGAATATTAATCTAAATCCGGTCGATTTCAGCAAAGCAACCTACATGAAAGGGTTAAAAGAGATTGTTGGAACAGAAAAGGCAGATGAAATTAACACACAGTTGAGTCTAAATGGTAAAATTAAGAGGCTACCGGATGAATTGAATAAGAGATTAGTCTTTAGTGAAGTTAAGTTTAAGTGGAATGAAGTGGAAAATACATTTAAGTCTTTTGGCCCTTTAGGATTGAGTAATTCAGGCAAATATGAAATCAATAAGTACGTAAATGGTGGAATTACTATCACTAAAAAACGAAGCGGGGATATTGTAAATATTTATTTAGAAGTGGATGCAAACAATTGGTATTACTTTTCTTACCGTAGGAATTTGATGAAGGTTATTTCTAGTAATCAGGATTTTAATACTCAGATTAAAGAAATGAAGAGAGATGATCGGAAGTACGATGCTAAAAGAGGCGAAGAAGCATTTACTTTTATGTTTGGACTGGAAAAAGATGTGCGCGATTTTAAAAGAGATTTTGACAGTGATTTATAGTGCGTTTGTTCACGAAGTATTGTTAATCATAAAAGCTATAAATACTTGTTTTACTAACTTATCTTGCAATCTTTGTAAATTAATGAACTTTGAAAAAAAATAGATGAAAAAGAATTTATTCTTTGGTTTCACATTATTATTACTACTGGCCATAAGTCTAGGAAACCAAGGTAGCGTTGGTTCAGAGGATGAATTGAAAGCTAAGGCAAACGAGCTTTTTGAAGCCGAAAACTACAAAGAAGCTAAGCTGATGTATGCTCAATTATTAAGCTTGTATCCCAAAGATCCTACTTACAATTATAGATTTGGTGCCTGTGTACTTCAAACAGAGTCAGATAAGACGAAGCCAATGAAGTATCTCAGCTTCGCAACATCTAAAGCCACTGTTGATCCACTCGCTTATTTCTATTTAGGTAAGGCTTATCATTTAAATTATGAATTTGTCAAAGCGGTTAAGCAGTATAGTAATTTTAAAAATAAGGCAGATAATGACGAAAGAGAAAAGTATAGCGTTGATCGTCAGATAGAAATGTGTAAAAATGGAAATGACCTATTAAAGACTTTAAATGAAGTTCAAGTACTAGAAAGGCAAACCATTGCGGAAAAAGATTTCTATAGAATTTACGATGAAAAGGCGATAGGTGGAAAAATTATTGTGAAGCCAGAGCAGTTTAAGAGTAAGTATGATAAAAAGTCAAAAGATAAATCAGTTGTATTTCTGCCGACAGATGCAAAGGAAGTTTATTATTCCTCTTATGGTAAGAAAGGCGATAACGGTAAAGACATTTACAAAGCGATTAAATTAGGTAATGGAGAATGGAGTGAGGGGGTGAGCCTTGGAAACTCTATCAACACTCCTTACGATGAAGATTATGCATTTATAAAACCGGATGGAAGAACGCTATACTTTGCATCTAAAGGCCATACAAGTATGGGTGGGTTTGATGTTTTCAAAAGCGTCCTAGATGAAGCTACAGGCCAATGGACTCAGCCGGAGAACTTAGACTTTGCATTTAACTCTGCTGATGATGATTTTATGTTTGTAACAGACCGAGCAGAAATAACGGCGTATTTTACGTCTAACAGAGTTAATGAATTTGGCGAGGTAACGGTTTACAAAGTGTTAACTGAAAGAGCTCCAGCTGAGCTATCCGTTATTTCAGGAACATTTATTGCAGAAGGAGATCCCACTCAAAAAAAGGCAAAAATCACAGTTATCGATAAAGTTACTCAAGAAACTATTGGGGTATATGAGACAGATGCAAAGGGATATTATGCGATTGAAATTGCTAAAAATGGTGGAGAGTATCAGTTTAATGTGGAGACGAATGAGAAAGACCCAATTCACACCGGTGTTGTTAGCATTCCGAGGCAAGATAAATTTGAGGTTCTAGGACAAGAGTTAAGATTGGTTGGCATTGGAAACGAACAGCAGTTGGTGATTAAAAATATTTTTGATGGAACAGCTACGAATAATATTGCTGCAACGGGTGGTCCAGTAATATCCTCGGAACTTATTAAACTGAAGGCGAATCTAGAAGTTAACTACAATTCTAACGATCTGGCTAAATTGCAGGAAAGGATAGAAGACTCGAAATCCTCTACTTCTGAAATTATTGAAGATGTGGAAGAACCATTGGATGTTGTGGAGGAAATGGGTTCTGATGCGATTGAAATGGATACGCAAAAAGGCGATCCTACTGCGACGGCTGATGTTTCGGGTGCAGAAGCGGCTAATGATGAGAGAAGCACTGCAATATCAGTAGTTGAGTTAGAGAAGGAATTAAATACCCTTAGAGCGGAAAGAAACGAGCAGATAGACTCCAAGCAAGGGGCTGTGGGCAATCAATTTAATATTGCCTTAAAATTGGAGCAAGAAGCCACTGACTTGTTTCAACAAGCCCAAAAGATGAAAATGGATGGTGCAGATACTGCTGAGATTAATGAAAAGCGCAAGGAAGCTGGTGAAAAAGCATTGAAAGCTTCTGTCGCTGCAAGCTTAGCACAAGATATTGAAACTTCTATAAACGAAGATTTAGCCTACTTGGAGGAGTTTGAATCGGCTGAATTAGATATTAATCAATCGATAGGTGAAAATAATTTACAGTTAGCAAGTAAAAAGCTAGAGGAAGTGAAGGCAAAAGACAAAGGGAATAGCGATGTGAAATCGATTATTGCAATTTCCTTAAGAGCTATAGAAGAAAGAGATGCTTTGGCAGATAAGAAGATGAACGATTTTACCTCCAAATCTACTTCATTTGAAGAGGAGAGGAATAGTTTAAAAAACCAGTTGATTAGTTTGAACGAACAACTAGAAAAGTCAAATGGAAAGAAGAAAGAGGAACTTAATAGCAGTAAGGAGAATATTGAGCTAGACCTAAAAGATTTGGATTATCAGGTTGATATTCTGAATAAAAATTTGAAAGATGCTAACTTATCTAAGAAGTCTTTGGTTTTAGAAAGAGAGGAAGTTGTTGCAGCATCGGATCGGTTTAACTCCGAAGTAACGGAAACAGGTGCTATTTCAGAAGAAGAAAAAAATAATTTATTCAATCAATTAAAAAAATACAGAGAAGGCAACCAATTAGCTTATGCTGCTGGCAACGACTTATATGCTGCTGATGAAAGTATTTTCCTAAATGAAGTTGATTCCGAAGAAGTGACAGAAGAAGCTCAGGAGATTTCTAATGCAAATCCATCAAATTTAAACTCGGAACAGCAGGAAGTACAATCTGTGAGTAACAACGAAGAATCAATCGAGTCTTACGAATACCAAACGAGCTTTTCTATTAATACGAAGTATACGGAAGAGTTAGAAGCGACGGAAGATGTCGTCGATGAAGATTTGAAGCTGGCAAATAAAATTCAAGTTTATGAGAATTGGTTAAATGATTTACAAAAGAAAAGGTTAGAAGTAAAGAATACTTATGAAAGTGAAATTGACGAGAGTAAGCGTTCTGTTTGGAAGACAGAATTAGATGAACTTTCAACAAGCATCAATGAGCAGCAAAAAGCAAAAAAAGATGCAGAGCTTGAATTGGACGCAAGAGCTTCTGGTCAATTTGTTGCGAATAGTTCACCAATTACGAATCTGAATGAAATTACTGAAGAGAGCATCGTAGATGCAGATTTCTCAAATTTGTTGTTTGATCAAAAAGTAAAAGCTACCAATGCACAGACTGCGTTACATTTGATTGAAGCAAAACAAACATTGTTCGAGGCAAGTGAATTAGCAAAACAGCAAGAAATAGCCCAAGAGTTAGCATATACTGCTCCAACGGCAGAAGAGAGAACACAAGCATTCGCTAAAGCAAATATGTTAAAGTCAGGGTCTGAAGCGAAGCAAATCGAAGCAGCATATAAATTTGCTACTTTCAATAGAAAAGAATATCAACTGAATAGAGAAAAAATCAATAGTGCGAATAGTATGGATGCACGTTTTACTACAGATGGCAGGGACATTGCCATTCTATTATCGGAAGAGGCGAATGACTTTTTTACTGATGCTGCAATTCTTCGGGCAGAGATTAACGAAACAGATCGGCTTTCTCAAAAAGAAGTAAGCCTGCAAAAGGCTTACGATTATGAATTGCTAGGACTAGAAAAGCAAAAAGCCGCCCTCGAGAAGTTAGGAATGGTAGTAAGTGAATCCTTAAGCGAAGAATCTTCACGGGAAAATAAAGTAGTAAAACCATTTATTCAAGTTATTGAAGATGAAACAATCTTGAGTGTAGTGGAAGCACCAAAAGCAAAAGAAGCTGCAGAGCGCAAAACGGCGAAGATGATTGATGTGAGTTCTCAGATTGAAGCAGAGCAGTCTGTTGCTGCAACGATGGAAAATGAAACAGAAAGAGATTCTGTTCTTGCTTTGGTGCAAAATCTCAAGGAAGAAAAGGATCAGTTGCTTAAAGATGCTGCTTTGTATTACGAAAGAGAAAGACAGATTAAAGAGGGTTTAGTAGGTGTGAAACCTGCAAACAATTCGTCAGTTGCGCAAGTGTTAGCTCCTGTTAAACCTGCCATTGAAGTAACTCTAGATACTGTAGATGTTGATGGTGAAAGAGAACGTATTGTAATTGAATCGGCAGATTTTAAATCTTTTGCAAATAATCGTCAAAAATTAATGACGCAAACAAAAGCTGCAGTGGTAGCTTACGAAGAGGCAGTAACATTGGCAGAGGAGAATGAGAGGTTGCAAAAGCAAGCAATTATGGAGTCTAGTATGGCGAATGTTGTAAAGGATGAAGGCGAAAAACAGCGTTTATTAAAATCTGCACAAGTAATTGAAAGTAAAATTGAATCGAATGAAAATAAGATTGAAAGTATTAACAATTCCATTAAAGTTAAGAACATCCTTATTCAAAGTTTAGTCGAAAAAGACCGTTCTTATTTAGCTGCATTAGGAGAAACTGAAAAACAAGAATACGTTTACTTGAGCAATAATTTTTTACCCGACCCTATCTCTGCTGACCTGATTGCTGAGGTGCCATCTTCTGCGGCAGAAGACTTAGAGTATGTTGGTTTGGTAGAAGGTGATGAAACTGCTGCGGAACCTTTAGAAATAAATTCAATAACCCCAAACAATGATAACGCAGACATTAATTATCTCGAGGCTACAGGCGAGGATGACGTTATTGGTATAACTGAATCTTCCAAGACTAACGCAGATGAGCCAATAGTAGATGAAGAGCAGATATCAGCGTCGCCCGACAATAAAGTCGATGCCATAGGAAGCTCAGAAGTAGTAAAAACAGTAACTCCAAACAGAGCAGTAGCTGAAACAGCAAATACCTCTATTGGGATTGAAAATATTGATGTTGTTCCTAGAGAGGTGAAGCAAGCTATTTTTGTTACCCTGAACAAGAATGAATCTGCTTATGGAGAGAGCAAACCGATTCCAACTCAAACGAGCTTACCTGAAGGAATTGTGTATAAAATTCAAGTTGGTGCATTTAGAAAAGAGATACCGGCTAATACTTTCAAAGGATTTGCTCCTTTAATGGCTGAACCTACCGGAACGGGTATTACTAGATATACAGCGGGCCTTTTTGCCAAGGAAAATAATGCAATTGCAGCAAGAGACGAAATACGAAAAATTGGTTATCCAGATGCATTTGTAGTTGCTTTCTTGAATGGTCAGCGTATAAGTGTTGCGAAAGCCAGGGCAGAATCTGGAACGAAAGAACCTACCGCTTCAGCTATTGCGTTTCCAAAAATTAACGAAAGTTCAACAGGAAACTTAGCCAATAAAGCAGTCTCTGCAGACGAGGTAACTCAGGTTTCAGGAGGAAGTAAAGAGGCTTTACCAGAGGCATTTTCTTCCAGTGAAATAGAAGAAGTAGTGAATGCAAAAACGGTAGAAGGTTTATACTATACCATTCAAATTGGCGTCTTTTCTACTCCTGTGAAAAAAGGATCGTTTAATTACGAGGGACTAAACGTAGTTCAACTGCAAAATGGGTTATTCCGTTATAATGCCGGAATGTTTAATAGCGTATTGCAAGCAGCAGACTTAAAGAATACGATTACAACCACCATAAAGGATGCATTTGTAACTGCCTATTACAACGGGAAAAGAATATCCTTAACAGAGGCATCTAAATTGAAAAATCAATAGAATATGTCAACAAAAGAATTGGAACAAGTAGAACTAAAAGAACAAGTTGTTCGACAACGGGAACTAATCCTGCATAATGATGATTTTAACACGTTTGAGCACGTGATCACGTGTTTAATGTCAATTTGTGATCACCATGAAGTTCAAGCGGAGCAATGTGCTTACATTGTACACCACAAAGGTAAATGTAGCGTAAAAGCAGGCACACTCGAAAAATTAGAGCCGATGTGCGCGGCGCTTCAATTACAACAGTTATCAGCAGAAATTAAATAATATGAAAAAGGCCTTAATAGCATTATTTACGATTGCGTTTTTAACCCAGTGCGCTACAGTGCCAATAACTGGAAGAAAACAATTTAAAATGGTTAATTCGAAGCAATTGCAAACCATGAGTTTTTCACAATATACGGAGGTTAAATCTACTACAAAGCTGGTGCCTAACTCAGATCCAAGAACTACATTAGTCAAAAAAGTAGGGGCAAATATATCTGAAGCAGTGAACCGTTACTTAGCTAATAACGGCTATAAGGAACGCCTAAAAGAGTTTGAATGGGAGTTTAATCTGGCGGAAGAGAATACGGTAAATGCATGGTGTATGCCCGGTGGAAAAGTGATGTTTTACACTGGAATATTACCAATCTGTGATGGGGAAGATGGTATTGCTGTAGTAATGGGCCATGAGATTGCTCATGCCATAGCAAGACATGGTAACGAGCGAATGAGCCAAACTATGATAGCGCAAGGAATTGGTGCTGCAGGACAAATTGGTACCAGTGGTTCTTCTCCTCAGGTTCAAGCTATCTTTAATCAATCGTTTGGAATTGGGTCGCAGCTAGGTCTTCTAAAATTTTCTAGGAATAATGAATCTGAAGCAGATAAACTAGGATTAGTATTTATGACCATGGCCGGATATGATCCTGCAACGGCCGCTGAATTTTGGAAACGAATGGCTGCAAATAAAGGAGAGGGTCAAGCACCGCCGGAGTTTATGAGCACTCACCCAAGTGATGAGCGACGTATTCAAGATATTTTGGAATATCTGCCTGAAGCTAGGAAGTGGGCTAACAAGTAATTATTATACCCAAAGGGAGTTGTGTAGATTAAAGTTTTCGGCTTTTTCATGCATTTACTTCAGTTTAGTAAACTCTCCTTTTTTCTTCATATCCATTAGGCCGCAGTCGTCACAATTGTGAGATTTGGTTTGTAAGTAAAAGTACCGAACTAAGTAGGTAACAGCTAGAACCATTAAAATTAGTACAATTATTTCTTGCCAGTTCATGTGTTGATAAGTCCATTTGTCAATTGAGTAAAGTTAGTGAAAATCAAATAAATTTGTCTTAATTGATACACTTAGAACATGACAATTTAGATGAAGTTTAATAGGCAAATATATACTGATAAGCAATTAGTTAATTTATATTCAGCATTGCTCAAACCTCGCATGATTGAGGAAAAGATGTTGATTTTATTACGCCAAGGCAAAATATCAAAATGGTTTTCCGGAATAGGACAAGAAGCGATTTCTGTTGGAGCCACAGAAGCTGCGTCAGAAGGAGAGTTCATGTTACCCATGCATCGCAACTTAGGTGTTTTTACAAGTCGCGGTATTGAATTGCATCGATTGTTTGCACAATTTCAAGGAAAAGCATCCGGATTTACGAAAGGCAGAGACCGTTCGTTTCATTTTGGTTCAAAGGAACATCACATTGTTGGAATGATTTCTCACCTAGGTTCTCAATTGGGAGTAGCTGATGGAATTGCTTTAGCGAATCAATTAAAAGAAAATAAAAAGGTTACAATAGCTTTTACAGGAGATGGAGCAACAAGTCAAGGTGACTTTCACGAAAGTTTAAACGTTGCCGCAGTTTGGAACTTGCCTGTCATTTTTATTATCGAAAATAACGGATATGGACTATCTACACCAAGTGCGGAACAGTTTAGGTGCAAACAATTTATTGATAAGGGAATTGGCTATGGAATGGAGGCACATCAAGTGGATGGGAATAATATTCTAGAAGTATATCAAAAAGTCAGTGAGCTAAAGGAGTCGATGAAATGGAATCAACGACCAATCCTTTTGGAGTGTATGACCTTTAGAATGAGAGGACATGAAGAGGCTTCAGGAACGAAATACGTGCCTGACGAATTGTTTGAAGAGTGGAGTGTAAAAGACCCAGTTGTCAATTTCGAAAACTTTTTAGTTGGAGAAAATTTGCTTGACGCTTCTACAATTGAATCAATTCGGGCATCAATCAAAGCAGAGATTGAACTTGGTTTAGAAAAAGCATATGCTGAGCCTTCCATTCAAGTTTCTACAGAAACTGAGTTGAAGGATATTTACGCTGATTTTGACTATTCACCGATAAGCCCTGCTGTTGAGGTGAAAGAAATGAGAATGATCGATAGTATTGCAGATGCGATTGATTTAGCTATGGCGAAACACCATAATTTGATTTTGATGGGGCAAGATATTGCCGAGTATGGAGGAGTTTTTAAGGCAACGGATGGATTAGTAACCAAATATGGGAAAGCAAGAGTAAGAAATACACCTCTTTGCGAAGCTGCTATTGTCGGTAGTGCTTTAGGATTATCCATCAATGGGTTTAAAGCCATGATGGAGATGCAATTTGCTGATTTTGTTACAGAAGGGTTCAATCAAATTGTAAATAACTTAGCAAAAATTCATTGGAGATGGGGCCAAAACGCAGATGTAGTAGTTAGAATGCCAACAGGTGCAGGAGTTGCTGCAGGTCCTTTTCATTCACAAAGCAACGAAGCGTGGTTTGCTCACATCCCAGGTTTAAAAATTGCTTATCCTTCCAATGCTTATGACGCAAAAGGTTTGTTGTTAACCGCTTTTGAAGATCCGAACCCTGTAATGGTATTTGAGCATAAAGCACTTTACCGAAGCACTACTGAAGAAGTACCTGTTGGATATTATAATTTGCCTTTTGGGCAAGCAAAGTTAGTTTCTGAAGGAAATGAACTTTCGATAATTACTTATGGAATGGGTGTTCATTGGGCTAAGAACTTAGTTGAAAAGAAAGGCCTTTCTGCAGATATCTTGGACTTAAGAACGTTGGTGCCTTTGGATTGGGATAGTGTTTTTGAGTCGGCCAAGAAAACAGGTAAGGTTATTGTACTTCATGAAGACACCCTCTTCGGTGGAATCGGAGGTGAATTAGCTTCAGAGATTGCAGAACATTGCTTTGAGTATTTAGATGCTCCAGTAAAACGAGTTGCATCCTTAGATACTGCCGTCCCTTTTCACCCCAATTTGGAAGCGAACTTTTTACCAAAACAGCGATTAGAAAAGGCAGTAGAAGAATTATTGGCCTATTAAAAAAATACAGCCATCACGTCTGCCGCAGACATTTTATGAAAATACTTTTTTAGATCAAATCTGGATAAAACAGAGCGAACATCGTCTTGGGAATGTTTGCAACCCTCCAATGCTTTTTCTATTTCGTTGACATCGGCTACTCCGAAAAAATCACCGAAGAATTTAGCCTCTTTGATAATACCCTTTTCTACTTGTAGATTCACTTCTAGTGTTCCCCCGGGAGTTCTGGCGCCCTGCATGAAGTTGTATTTTGGTGAATGCCCAAAATTCCATTCCCAGGTGGCATATTTTTCGTCTCGGATTTTTTGAATTTGAGCTAAATCTCTTTCGGTGAACTCATACATTTTAGCATCGGGAAAAGTCGCCAAAACATGATCCATGATTCGCTGGGTAAATGTTTCTAATTTCATGGGCTCCTTCATGTGGTCGGCCACGTTAGTAACCCTTTTAGGTATAGACTTTACCGCTCTATCTTTGTATTTTAGTGGATTGATTTTAAGCGCTCCGCTTACATCTTTCATCTGAGAAGAGTACAGAATTGTTCCATGATGCAACACCTTGTTTTTGAAAACATGTTCTGCGTTTCCTGAAAACTTTTTACCGTCAATGGTTAAATCATTGCGACCTTCAAATTTTGCTGCAATGTCCATGTTGTTTAAGACCTCTATAATTGGTTTTGTATATCGTTCAAAATCTACCACTTCAGTATTCTCTCCAGTTCTAGTAAATGAGAAGTTGAGGTTGCCTAGGTCATGATAAACTGCACCACCACCGGATAATCTCCGGACCACTTTAATACCTCTCTCTTTTACATAATCCACATTAATTTCCGCCATGGTATTTTGATGTTTTCCAACAATAATAGCATTGTCGTTTCTCCAAAGCATGAAACAATCTTCCTTCAAATTCTTAAAAATGAATTCGTCAGTGGCTATATTAAAATAAGGATCTGTAGAGTGGTGATGGATACAAAGCATGTGTAAGCGATATGAAATAAAAAAACCGTTCCGATAATTATCAGAACGGTTTCAAAGTTAAAATTTATTTGGTTATGCTTCTTGAGAAACTTTAGGAGCAGCGCTCATAATTTCTTCATTTGCATACTCTTCAAATTGTTTAAAATTGTTTATGAAAGACTCCGCTAATTTATTCGCTTTAGAGTCATATAAACTTTTGTCAGACCAAGTATTCTTTGGATTTAATATTTCCGTTGGAACGTCTTCACAAGAAGTAGGCATTGATAGCCCGAAGATTTCGTGATTTGTGAAATCTACTTCGTTTAGTTTTCCAGTTAGAGCTGACGTAATCATTGCTCGAGTGTACTTTAATTTTATTCTGGATCCCGTACCATATGCTCCGCCTGACCAACCTGTATTAATCAACCAAACATTAACGTTGTTCTTCGCCATTTTTGAACCTAACATTTCAGCATACTTTGTCGGGTGTAAAGGCATGAAAGGAGCTCCGAAACATGCTGAAAAAGCTGTTTGAGGTTCAGTTACACCAGCTTCAGTTCCTGCTACTTTAGCGGTATATCCTGAAATAAAGTGGTACATCGCTTGACCAGGTGTTAATTTAGATATTGGAGGTAAAACTCCATAAGCATCTGCTGTTAAAAAGAAAATGTTTTTTGGAGCTGGACCAATTGAACCTGGCTGAATATTATCGATGTGGTGAATAGGATAAGAAACTCTGGTGTTTTGAGTCTTTTCGCTGTTTTCATAATCTACTTCAGTCGTTCCATCTTTAAAATTGATGTTTTCTAACAAAGCACCAAACTTTATAGCATTGAAAATCTGAGGTTCGTTTTCTTCTTTCAGATCAATTGTTTTAGCATAACAACCACCTTCGAAGTTAAAAACAGAATCATCATCCCAACCGTGCTCATCGTCTCCAATTAGTCTTCTGTTTGGGTCCGAAGACAATGTCGTTTTTCCGGTACCTGAAAGCCCAAAGAAAACAGCTGTATCACCATCTTGTCCAACGTTCGCAGAACAGTGCATCGAAAGCACATTCTTTTGATGTGGTAAGATAAAGTTTAATGCGGAAAAAATTCCTTTTTTGATTTCACCTGTGTAACCAGTTCCTCCAATCAAAAGTAACTTTTTGGAGAAGTTCATTACAGCGAAATTATGTTGACGTGTACCATCAACTTCTGGGTCAGCCATAAAACCAGGAGCGCAAATGATGTTCCATTCTGCCTCGAAATTTGTTATTTCATCTTCCGAAAGTCGCAAGAACATATTAGAAGCAAAAAGATTAGAATAAGGAAATTCAGAAACTAACCTTAAGTTCAATTTGTATTTGTCAGATGAACAAGCAGAAGCATCTCTTACATAAACTTCTTTTCCAGATAAATAGGAAGTAACTCTATTATAAAGAGCATCGAATTTATCCGCATCAAATTTGATGTTAATACCACCCCACCACACTGCATCTTTGGTGATTTCATCTTCTACAATGAATCGATCTTTTGGTGATCGTCCAGTGAATTCACCGGTATCTACTGCTAGTGCTCCAGTGTTGGTTAAAACACCTTCGCCACGAACTATTGTTTCTTCGATTAGTTGTGCTGGTTCTAAGTTCCAATATGCCGCTGCAACGTTGCTTAGACCTAATGCAGAAATAGAAGCATTTGCAGCTTTTCTTCCATACTCGTTCATAAAATTTGTTTTTGAATTATAACTCCGAAAATGTGAGGTATTATAAAATATTTCCGTTCTTAATTATTAATTGATACAAAGGTAG
>Ga0307934_1001225_pt1 | contig 16298 bp, 19 predicted proteins | sample OrgLakmetageno90_FD_201838 | JGI IMG/M metagenome (GOLD analysis project Ga0307934, IMG submission 201838) | Saline water microbial communities from Organic Lake, Antarctica - #90 | ecosystem: Environmental > Aquatic > Non-marine Saline and Alkaline > Saline | place: Antarctica: Organic Lake... | reverse complement strand
CATTTGTTGCAAATCAGGGCCGACACCCACCCATGGCTTGATAAGTTATCGAAACTGTTTTTAGTGATTTTGGCTGTGTTGCTGGTGGCGGCGCTGTTTAATACCCATTGGGTCATCGAATCAGCACGTTATGGTGTCGGTTTGATGATGTTGTATGCGTTGATTGCCGCATTGGTACGTGCCTTTGAAGGCTATAAGATTGCCTATTTTTATCTGGTGGCGATCGCCGCTTTTTTTATCATTGGATCGATAGCGATTTCCAGCAAGGATCTGGAAGGCATTTACACCATTTATATTGAGCATATTGGTTTGTTGGCCGTGACTGTTGAGGTGCTGCTGATTGGTCTGGTGCTGGGTTACCAGTTCGCTGAGGTTTATCGCGAAAAAGAGCACAACCTGGCGTTGGTGCAGCACAGTTTACAAATTGCCCATCATGACGCTTTGACCGGACTGCCTAATCGTTATGCATTAGATCTCGCACTCGAAAAACTGCCCAAAAATGGCATGATTACGCTGTTAGATATGGATAACCTGAAACTCTATAACGATACTTATGGCCATCTGAAAGGTGACGAAATGTTGCAAATGTTTGCCGGCACCCTATCAAAAAAGCTCGGTAAACTGGGTGTGTTGCATCGCATGGGCGGCGATGAGTTTGCCATTATCAGTGACAGCCTGGCTTCTGCCGAAAATATTCAGAGGGTGATATCAGAAACCATCAGTTATATGCGAAAGAGTGGCTTCGCTAAGGCTGGTGTCAGTTATGGATCAGCCTATATGAAGGAGGTGACGGGTATTAGTGATCTCAGAGTGCTGGCTGACGAACGCATGTATCAGCACAAACGCAGTAACAACGATCCGCAATGGGCTTGATAATTTAAAAGTACTGATTGCATAACCGCGACCAGCGGTGCATTGCCAGATACCTGGTTTTAAATTACCACTTTCTGCTGACCATCATATGCAGCCAGACCGCTTCATTACGCAGTTGTGCATCATTACCAAACGGTAATTCAGGATTGGTGTAATCCACTTTTTTGCGGAAATCGTATTCAATGCCACTGAACAGCACCCACTCTTTACTGAGTTTATAGCTGCCACCAAAAGTGACGTGGTGGTCAAAGATACCGGCGACCAATGGATTGATGCTTTCCTGAGGAATTGGATTTTTGCCGTAGTTATAGCCTGCATACCAGGTCAGTTTGTCGTCATAACGATAGGCCATGCCGATGGCATACACGACTTGATTATCCCAGTTCATGGTCGAGGTACTGTTGATATCTGGTAATCCGGCAATGGCGGGATCAGTGGCGCTTAATACACTCTCTTGCATCGCATCAGACCAGTTGATCCAGTTTACTTTCAGCGATAGCAGCAATTTATCGTTCATCTGATAGGCGGCGCCCACCGCAATCTCTTCGGGTAAGGCCAGTCCCTTAATGGACACATCATCATATTTCACAAAGCCCAGACCATCATTGGTCAAATTGAGTGTTAGCTCACCATCGGTCAAAGGCAGTTCGGTTTTGCCGGTATAACTTGCCGCTAATTTGAGCTTGGGCGTAGCCTGATATTGCAGGCCCAGTTTAAAGCTTGTGCGTAAACTGCTGGCATCTTCAAGTTCGATACCGGCAAAACCGGGCACTGAGGTGTCAGGAAAAATCTTTTGCTCGGCCTGTGCGTAAACCAAGCCAAAACTGCCGCCGACAGATAGTTTATCGTTGATCTTGCAGCCCATACCGGCAGTCAGTTTGGCCACAGCAAATAAACCGGAATATTCATCTTCGGTGCCAAACACAGTGGTCATATCTTCAAACACGCCGCCCGAGCCACCTTGTGCAAATAAGCCCAGAGCCGCAGTGCATGGCATATTGGCCAGACGTTGCGCATAGCCCATCCCGCCTAAGCCGGTATACAGATTACTGGCATGCCGATCGTTGCCAAACTGATCTTCATGCGACAAATCGGTTATCCGCAATAACGAGCCGTAAACATCAAAATGTTTGTCTTCGATTTGGGTCAGGCCAGCAGGGTTCGTGTTGAGTGCACTGGTATCGCGGGCCACGGCAACATCAGCACCGGCCATTAATGTGGATTCAGCACCAAAGCCAATCAGATTGATACCGTTGGTGGCATGACTGGCGCCAGCGAGAAGACTCAGAAAGCAGAATATTATTTTTTTCATTTGAAGTTCTTAGCGGCGCATACAGCAATAACTGACGGGCAATCGTGAGTGAAGTTAAATCATGCGGCTGGCAAGAATACTTTTTAGCTTTGTCAAAATCAAGTTAATCAAAGGCTTGGCCGGCTTAATGCGGTCACAAGTGGGGGCAGAATTTAATGGGGTCTCATACGACGTTACTAATAACAGGTTTGCCGCATGGTGCAGCATTGGATCACCGTCTTGTTTTGGCTAATGATAAGTTTATAAACTGCGGTTTTTAAACACATCAAAAATGCGCTTTGACCGGAAATCTGCCCAACCACCAGTCAAACTTTAACTACACGGGAAAATCAAATGCAGTCGATAAGCGATAACAGTCATTTTGAAGGATCTACTGCGGTGATAACGCATCAGGTTGCGAAAGATAAACACGCCGAATATGAGGCCTGGTTAAACGAGATTGCGCCTCAGTGTAAAAATGCACCTGGCCATTTAGATTGGCAGATAATTCGGCCTATTGCTGGTTTAACCGAGACTTATACGGTTGTTATCCGCTTTGATACGCAATCACATCTGAGAGGCTGGATGGAGTCAGCCCAGCGCAATGAATTGATCAAAAGAGTCTCGCCACTGCTGGTGAAAGGCGATGATTTTTACATCAGTAGCGGGCTGGACTTTTGGTTTACCCCTGAAAAAGCCAATACGAAAATCCCGATCCGCTGGAAGCAGGCCTTGGTTACCTGGTCGGCGATTTATCCATTGGTGTTGATTTTGCCAATGCTGGTATTGCCGGCGATGCACTGGATGGGATTACCCGAAAACCGCTATTTGGATACGTTAGTGGTGACCGGTATTGCGGTTTTACTGATGGTTTATATTGTGATGCCACGTTATACCAAGCTGATACATCAGTGGTTGTTTCGCGGCTGTTAACCGATCTCTGTTAGCGAACTATTGCCTGATTATTAAAAAGCCGCTATTTTTCAAATGGTAAGGCCCGGCACCATTTCTATCAAACCACAGAGGTTAATATCATGGCAGCAAAGTTCGAGGTCTACCAAGACAAGTCCGGCGAATATCGTTTTCGTTTAAAAGCCGGTAATGGCGAAATTATTATCACCGGCGAGGGCTATTCATCCAAATCTGCGTGTATGAATGGCATTGAGTCAGTGAAAAAGAATGCCCCGGATGAGGACCGATATGAAAAGAAAACGTCAGCCGGTGGCAAATTCTCTTTTAGTTTGAAAGCGGCCAATCATCAGGTTATTGGTGTTAGTCAGAGTTATAAAGCAGCGTCAGGCCGAGATAATGGCATCGAGTCGGTTAAAAAGAACGCACCGACTGCAACGGTTGATGACCAGACAGTTTAAATAGGAAGGGCCTGCGGGCCCTTTTTTTGTGACCCGGATTCCGCTTTAGGTCGCATCAGACAATATGATGCAAACGGTTAGCGTCTGCGGTTGTCTGACAAAACATTGACGGCCCGCCAGTAATGGCGGGTCCAGTACGGATTTCTGATGTCCGAAATCATCACGCCCCGGGTAGTCGATGCATGCAGGAATTTGTGATCTTCCAGATAAATACCGACATGCCGGCCATGCCGGAAAAACACCAGATCGCCAGTTCGCAGATCAGCTCGGCTGATGTGCGGCCCGGTACGAAACTGCTGAGTGGTGGTACGTGGCAGATCAACAGCAAACAAATCACGATATGTCACTTGCACAAATCCCGAGCAATCAATGCCGCTGCGGCTAGTACCGCCAATCCGATAAGGGGTGCCATGCCATGATTCATGTTGCTGGTACAGCTTCGCCAGCAGAGGATCTTGCCGTGCCTGACTTTGAGGCGAGCTTACGATGGCCCGATCTTCTACCGGTGGCAGAACTTTGGGGGCGCTCTGGCAGGCGGTGAGCATCACAACAGTCACTAACAGCAATGCGTGAAAGGGCCGGCATAACACAGGCATAAAATGCGGTTTAATCAAAATCATAAGCTTATGTTTAGGGCAAATTCAGATAGGCAGATTTAATAACATTAAATTCCATAAAAACAGGGTTATCATCACAGATTCAGGAGTTTTTACCTATATTTACGGTTGCTGGGTCATGCTGTCAAAGAAGGCAGTTGTGGCTTATTGCCGGTAAGTTTCAGTGTCTTATTCAATTAACAGCGGGTGATAAATGTCATGGCGATAGATTGGATCATACAGTGTGCTCTTCGGGGTAAGACCATAACCAGTGCAGGTTTTTGATGATGCGAACACATGGTGTGATGGCGTTTGGTGTGGGACTGGTCTTGATTTTGGCCGGGATGTTCTGGGGCAGTTTTGTGGTTGGTGTGCCTTATCCGGATCCGACACCTTTACAGCAGGCTGATTATCAGATGCATATGGCCATTACTGAGCGGCTGCTGTTGGTTGGCGGCTTTATGAGTTTTGTGCTGGCGCCATTGTTGCGCGTTTTTCGCCGCTGGCGGCAACGAAAAGATAACACTCAGTAGGTGTCTTTTCTAGGTACTTGACGGGCTTTTTTCAAAAGCGCAAATTGCAAGTTAACCTTATTTAATATCAATGGCTTGGTAAAGAAAAACGTATTTCGGGTTTTCCATTCAGGGCATACATAACAAGCAGAATGAGTGCGTTATATCGTCTGATTTTCAATATCAACGTTTAGATAAAATGGCATGTTTATGAAAATGATCGGTTTATTATTGGCGTTGCTGGTGGTTGGCTGGTTGCTCTATGAGCAGTTGGCTTTAATGGCGCCGGCACCGCCAGCGGTCAGTCATGATGAAAATCCTTTACCGCATGTACCCACCACACCACAACAGCTCGATGCATTTGATCAGGATATTAATCAGTTCGTCACAGAGTCAGCAGCAGAGCGCGCCCGGCAAATTGAACAGAATCAGTAATTCGCTGCATTTTCAGCACAATTACGAGGAGCCAGCATGTTAATTAATAAAGCTATCGATCGACAATGGGCTGTGACACCTTATCAGGGTATTGAGCGGGCGTTATTCAGAAACAATCAACACGGTGGCCGATCATCATTTGTGCAGCTGGTTGCCGGTGCGCGGTTTCCAAGACATCAACATCAGGGAAGTGAAGAGGTGTTAGTGATCTCGGGCAGCGTGCAAATTGCCGACCAGGAACTGGCACAACATGATTATTTATTTACCGATGCCGGTGAAGTACATGAAGTGTTGGCACTGACTGATGCAGTGATTTTTGTGGTATCAGAAAAACCAACGCCAGTGATTGAGCCAGACTGATAATTAGTCTGACACTTACCAGCGGAAAGTTTTCAGCAAGATCGATTGTTGCTGGAAGGTTACGCCGTCAGCTTCGAGTAAGGTTTTTTGGCGAATAAAAGCGGCTGTTCCAACTGGAAAAGCCAGTTGGCCATTGGCTTTAATAACCCGGTGCCAAGGCAGTGTGGAATTTTTTGGTAAGTTTTTTAGCGTTGTGCCGACAAAACGTGCATGACCCGGATAACCACAACGTCTGGCAATATCCCCATAGGTCGTAACTTTACCCGGTGGGATAGCGGCGATGGTTTGCCAAATAATCAGTTTTAATTCGTCAAGCGACATTGAGCATTCATAGTAATGATGAAACTTTGCAAAGCGGAGCTAGACCAAGCATAGCAGCCGCTGGCAGCTTATGTTAGTTCAGAAGGTCTGTTACTATCACAACAGCCCTAAGTGGCGGCTCAGTAAACAAAGTTTTAATAACTATATAAGGAGAAATAACATGGATAATTTTCTGGCAGCGTGGCAGCCAAGGGTGCTCAGTATTCTGCGGATTGTGACCGCTTTTTTGTTTATGCAGCATGGCGCACAAAAAATATTTGGTTTTCCTGCAGAACAGCGTTATCCGTTTGACATTGCCTCGTTGAGTGGGGTCGCCGGTGTTTTAGAATTATTTGGCGGTGCTTTATTGCTGATCGGTTTATTTACTCGTCCTGTGGCGTTTTTGCTGTCAGGTCTGATGGCATTTGCTTACTTTTTGGTGCATGCGCCACAAGATTTTTGGCCATTGAATAATGGCGGTGAGCTGGCGGCGTTGTTCAGCTTTGTTTTCTTGTATCTCTGGACTGCTGGTGGTGGCGCCTGGAGTGTCGATAACTTAATTAAACGCGGTTAATGATGAGTGTTTAATAAAAACGGGCCGCAAAGGCCCGTTTTGGTTTTTACGGCTAAAAGTTTTTAAACAGCGCCAGTGCTTCCTGATATTCGTCGCTGTTTTCGTCGAGCTCTACGACGCTGATACCGGTGTCTATGCCCAGCTTTTCAAAGGCCAGCACTTTATGACGCGTTTGTGGATCTAGTGCCTGCTCGGTGTCAAAGTAACTCTGTAAATTAGCGACTTGGACAATGTCACACAAATCCGGGCCTTCCGCGCCGCTGTTGCGATTAAGATTGGCATGTTCTGCAGCGACTGTGATGAGATTTTGCGGGAACTGCCAGTTTTTCAGTATGGCCTCACTAATGCGCGGATAGAGATTGGTGATTAGTTGATCGAGTCGGGCATCATCTTCAATAAGGCCGGGAATTGTCTCTGCGCGCATCAGAATCGGCAACACACCGATATTGTGAATCAAACCGGCCAGCATCGCTTCATCTGTTTTGATACCGGGTTGTTTGCTGGCAATGACCTGACTGATTGCGGCAACTTTGGTACTGTGTTCCCAAAGGGCACGCATGCGTTTTTCTAATAACCGGGATGTTGGCTTGAACATTTGTTCCATCACCAGACTGGTGACCAGATTGCGCACCATTTGCAGGCCTAACCGGGTCACGGCTGTTTGCACCGATTCCACCGGCACGCGACCCCTGTATAATGCGCTGTTGGCGACCTTTAATAACCGGGCGGAAAGTGCCGCATCGGTAACGATAATATCGGCCAGCTCCGCGGCTGTAACATCTTGGTTGTTAACGACTTCGCGAACTTTTAAAGCCACTTCCGGTAAAGTGGGGAGTAGCAATTTACCAGTGTCCAAATCGGCCAGGATGCTGTTGTACAATTCGTCTTGTTGGCTCATATTTACCCGTTATATTAGATGAATTTGAAGTGTGGCTGATTTTCAGTTATTTTGCTTGGTTTGCCAACCGCTTTAGCATATTGCAGGTATTCAGTTGAACGACGAATTTCCAAGAATCAAACGGCTGCCGCCCTACGTTTTCAACATTGTAAATGATTTGAAGGCTAAAGCGCGCGCGCGTGGCGAAGACATTATCGATTTTGGTATGGGTAATCCGGATAAACCGGCGCCCAAGCATATTGTTGATAAATTAGTTGAAGCGGCGCAGCGACCGGATACACATCGCTACTCGGTTTCTCGCGGAATTCCACGCTTGCGTAAAGCGATCTGCGACTGGTATCAACGTAAATTCGATGTTGAACTGGATCCGGATTCAGAAACCATCGTTACCATCGGTTCTAAAGAAGGTTTAGCGCATTTGGCGCTGGCGACTGTGGGTCCCGGTGATGCCGTATTGGTGCCTAATCCTGCTTACCCGATTCATCCTTATGGCTTTGTGATTGCCGGCGCCGATATTCGTCATGTACCGTTGACCCCGGATGTGGATTTCTTTGCAGAGTTAGAGAAGTCCGTTAAAGATTCCTGGCCAAAGCCGAAAATGCTGGTGCTGAATTTTCCCGGTAATCCGACCACCCAATGTGTCGAGCTGGATTTCTTTGAGCGCATTGTTGAATTTGCCCGCGAGCATCAGATTTGGGTCATTCACGATTTGGCCTATGGTGAAATCTGTTTTGATGGCTATACAGCGCCATCAATTTTGCAGGTGCCGGGCGCCAAAGACGTGGCAGTAGAATTTTATACCTTGTCCAAAACCTACAATATGCCTGGCTGGCGTGTTGGCTTTATGTCAGGTAATGCAACGCTGGTCGCGGCTTTAGCGCGGATGAAGTCTTACCTGGATTACGGCATGTTTACGCCGATTCAGGTGGCCGCTATTGCTGCCCTGGAAGGGCCTCAGGAATGTGTTGCGGAGATTACCGAAACCTACCGGAAACGCCGTGATGTGTTGTGTGATGGCCTCAATGCTATTGGCTGGTCGGTAGAAAAACCCAAAGCAACCATGTTTGTATGGGCAAGAATTCCAGAACAATTCCGTGCCATGGGTTCACTTGAATTTAGTAAAAAATTATTAATGGACGCCAAGGTCGCGGTGTCACCGGGCATTGGTTTCGGTGAATATGGTGATGAATATGTGCGGTTTGGTTTGATCGAAAACCAGCATCGTACCCGTCAGGCAATTCGCGGTATTCGCGATATGATGAAAAAAGGCTAGGGGGCTGTGTGCAATCAGTAAAAATCGGCATACTCGGACTGGGTACGGTAGGCAGTGGTACGGTCAGCGTACTGAAACGTAACGCCCGTGAAATTAGTCGCCGCGCCGGACGTGGCATTGATATTTATGCCGCTGCCGATAAAGATCTTGATAAAGATCGCAGCTGTGACCTGACGGGCATTAATCTGACCGATGATGCTTTTTCGGTGGTCAATGACCCTGAAATCCAGATTATCGTTGAGTTAATTGGTGGCACTGGTGTCGCCCGTGATTTAGTGATGCAAGCCATTGAAAACGGCAAGCATGTGGTGACTGCTAACAAAGCCCTGATTGCTATGCATGGCAATGAGCTATTTGCCAAAGCCCAGGAAAAAGGCGTGACCATTGCGTTTGAAGCGGCGGTTGCGGGTGGTATTCCGATTATTAAAGCAATGCGTGAAGGTTTGGCCGGTAATCGTATTGAATGGCTGGCCGGCATTATTAACGGCACCGGTAACTTTATCCTCACCGAGATGCGTGAAAAAGGCCGGAATTTTGCTGATGTATTGGCCGAAGCTCAGGCGCTTGGTTATGCCGAAGCCGATCCAACGTTTGACGTTGAAGGTATTGATGCTGCGCATAAATTAACGATTATGGCGTCGATTGCCTTTGGCATTCCGCTGCAGTTCTATAAATGCTATACCGAAGGCATTAGCAAAATTTCTCAGGAAGATGTGCAATATGCCGCAGAACTCGGCTATCGCATTAAGCATTTAGGTATTGCCAAAAAAACGGAGCAGGGCGTTGAATTGCGTGTGCATCCCACATTGATCCCACAGCGGCGTCTGATTGCCAATGTGAATGGCGTGATGAACGCTGTGGTCGTTAAAGGCGATGCCGTCGGCCCGACTTTGTATTACGGCGCCGGTGCCGGTTCTGAACCGACCGCTTCTGCTATCGTTGCCGATATTGTTGATATTGTTCGTGCTTTGACCTCTGATCCTGAAAATCGCGTACCGCATTTAGCGTTTCAGCCGGATGCCATTAAAGACACACCGATTTTACCGATGTCTGAGGTGGTAACGTCTTACTACCTGCGTATTCAGACTGAAGATAAGCCCGGTGTCTTAGCTAATATCACCCGTATTTTCAGCGAGCAGGGCATCAATATTGAAGCTATTTTGCAAAAACAGCCGGAAGATGATGAGGGGCTGGTGCCTATCATCATGCTGACCCAGCCGGTTGCTGAAAAGAATATGGACGAAGCCATTGCCCAGATAGAGGCATTGGATACCGTCAAAGTCGCGATCATGCGGATTCGTATGGAATCGCTGGGCTAATAAGCGCCCATTAAAGTATAAAGAGGAAATTTTATGTCATTTCGCCCCCGTTACACCGGCCTGATAGACCGTTACCGTGATCGCCTGCCGGTGAACGATGATACCCGACTGATAAGCCTTGGTGAAGGAAATACACCGCTGATCAAGCTGAATAATATCCCGAAAAAAATTGGCAAAGATGTCGATATTTATGTGAAATATGAAGGTCTGAATCCAACCGGTTCATTTAAAGACCGCGGTATGACCATGGCGGTTACCAAAGCAGTAGAAGAGGGTAGTAAGGCGATTATCTGTGCCTCAACCGGTAATACATCCGCTGCCGCTGCCGCTTATGCGGCACGTGCCGGTATTACCGCGTTCGTCATTATTCCTGATGGCAAAATCGCGCAGGGTAAACTGGCCCAGGCGATGATGCATGATGCTGTGGTGATTCAGATCAAAGGCAATTTTGATGAAGGTATGCGTCTGGTTAAAGAAGTTGCCGATCATGCGCCGGTCACGATTGTTAACTCGATCAATCCTTACCGCTTGCAAGGCCAAAAAACAGCCGCCTTTGAGATTGTTGAAGAATTAGGCCGGGCGCCTGATTATCACTGTCTGCCAGTGGGTAATGCCGGTAATATTACCGCTCACTGGATTGGTTACTGTGAGTACTCATCAGGTAGTGGCGATCATGTCACGGAGGCTTGTGCTTACTGTAACGGTCACTGCAAATACGCCGGTGGTGCTATCGTTGGCAACCGGCCGAAAATGATTGGTTATCAAGCGGCTGGCAGTGCTCCGTTTATGCGTGGCCAAATGGTTGATGATCCGGAAACGCTGGCAACGGCCATTCGTATCGGTCACCCGCAAAGCTGGGATATGGCTTGGAAAGTAAAAGAAGAATCCGGCGGCTGGTTTGATGAGTGCAGCGATGAAGAAATTCTCGCTACCCAAAAATTGCTGGCTGAAATGGAAGGTGTGTTCTGTGAGCCGGCATCTGCGGCTTCGCTTGCCGGCGCCTTACGCGATATTGATACCGGTAAAATTCCCGAGGGCAGTACCGTCGTTTGTACCTTGACCGGCCATGGTCTGAAAGATCCGGATATCGCCATCAAACAAAGCAGCTCGCCGGTGTTAACCGTCAATGCTGATATGGCCTCAGTGCGTGATGCGATTTTGAAAAACCTAAGAAACTGATTGTGACTCTGGCACCTAATGAAGCAGAAAGAAGTGCGGCGCGTACGCCGCACGATATTTTTCTGACCAATCTGATTGCTAATCATATTCTGTTGTTTACAGCGATTGCTGCCACTGGCGGGAGTTTTTTCGGTTTCATCGTATTGATACCGATTTTTTCATTTTGTTTTCTCGGTTATACCTTCTGGCGTGCCAGTAGCGTCAAACGTGAAGACAGTGAATTTATTTACATTCACTGGCAAATCGCCAAGCGCTGGAGCAAGCTATTTTCCGGGGTGTTACTGCTAGTGGTAACGGTTGCGTTGCTTGGCTGGGCGGGATACACCTATTTAGGCATGATGAAAGAGGCCGTATTTGCCTTTATCGGTGGGCTTGGCTTTTTGCCGATTCTGATGTCAACACTGGTACTGATCGTTATTGAATCGGATTCATTGCATCACGCCCGCGTAGGAACCTTGCCTAACTGGGCGCGACGTCAATTTCTAGGGGAAGATATTCCTCCCTCGGAATAATTACTCTCTACGTAAAACCACTGAGTGAATGACCAGATTGTGTTCAAAAAACACATCAAACTGCGTATACCGCCAGCGGGTAATCGGTGGTTCACCAATTGCGGCACGTTTTTCAGCGGCCGCCCCAAATCTTGCTTCGACTTGACTCTTGGTCATACCGCGTGAGGGTCTTAGCACACCTTCAGCACTATTGGGCGTGCGATACGTCGGTTCAGCAATAGACAAGACATCGGCCTGTGCCGGTAAAGCCATAGCAAACAGTAAAACGCTGCTGGCAATCAAGCTGGATTTAAACATGGCACAAACTCCGTTTCAGTCAATATACTAAGCATACTATTCCGGTAAAAATAGCTCAATCAGTGTGTTGAGATAACGTCTGCCCTTTTCGGTTGGACAAATGCGGTGAATATCGTAATTCAGCAAATCCATTGCTTCTGCTTGTTGTAAGGCGTTGTCAAAGTGCTTCAGTGGCACGCCGGCATGTTGCTGAAATAGCGGCGTCGGAAACCCCGCTGTCAGACGCAGCGCATTCAACATAAATTCAAAGCCGATATCACGGATCTGCAATGGCTCTTGTTTCAGTAGGACTTTTTCGCTATGCGCTGAATCGAGATAAGCCTGAGGCTGTTTTTGTTTGACCCGCCGGATAATCGACTGTTGGGCCGCATCAGAAATTTTGCCGTGCGCACCAGCGCCAATGCCCAGGTAGTCACCGAACTGCCAATAATTGACGTTGTGACGGCATTGTTTGCCGGCTTTAGCGTATGCCGATACTTCATATTGTTGATAGCCGGCCTCAGCTAACCGCGCCTGATTGGCTTCCTGCCAGTCAATGATGGGATCTTCATCCGGCAACGTCGGTGGTTGCTGATAAAATTGTGTATTGGGCTCAATGGTCAGCTGGTAGTAGGAAATATGCTGAGGGGCTAAAGCAATGGCGGTGGTGACATCGGTGATGGCCTCGGCTTCAGTCTGGCCGGGCAGGCCAAACATCAAATCCAGATTCACGTTATCAAAGCCAGCCTGATAGGCAACCTCCACAGCTTTTTGTGCCTCGGTGCCATTATGAATACGGCCTAATCGCTGCAGCGCATGATGGTCAAAACTCTGAATGCCGATCGATAATCGATTAATGCCCAATTGTCGGTAGTCACGAAACCGCACCGCTTCGAACGTGCCCGGGTTGGCCTCCATAGTGATTTCTGCATCGGCTTTAATCGGCAGCAGGGCACGCAGACCTGAAAATAATTTATCATAAGCTTCAGCCGAAAACAGGCTGGGCGTGCCACCACCGATAAAAATGCTTTGTATGGTACGGCCCCAGACTAACGGTAATTCCTGCTCAAGATCAGCAAGCAAAGCGTCGACATAGGCAGACTCCGGTAAGGTGTCATAAGCTTTGTGGGAATTAAAATCGCAGTATGGGCATTTACGTACACACCACGGTACATGGATATATAAACTGAGCGGTGGCAGGGCGGTAAAATTAAACATCAAACTTGCCGGATTTACGGCAGATGACGCACGTATTGAAATGCTTCCAGAAATTGCCGCATGGCTTTGCCGCGATGGCTGACCGCATGCTTTTGCTCATTACTTAACTCGGCAGCACTGCAATCAGTTTCGGCGACACGAAAAATTGGGTCATAACCAAAACCACCGTCGCCGGCAGGCTCGGTGAGAATTTGCCCCTGCCAGCTGCCCTGACAAATCAGCGGTGTCGGATCTTTAGCATGGCGCATAAATACTAAAATGCATTGATAGCGTGCGCTGCGCTCAGTTGTTGGAACATCACGCAAGGCATCCAGCACCTTGGCAATATTATCGGTATCCGTCGCGTTGGCACCGGCATAGCGTGACGAATAAATGCCCGGTGCACCATGCAGTGCATCAATTTCTAAACCAGAATCATCAGCAAGGGCTGGCAGGCCAGTGATTTCTGAGGCATGGCGGGCTTTGATAATAGCATTTTCAACAAAACTGAGACCAGTTTCATCGGCATCCGGCACACCAAATTCGGACTGTGGCATTAACGTAAAGCCCAGCGGCGACAGCAATTGCGAGAATTCCTGTAATTTACCGCTATTACTGCTGGCTAATACGATTTGCGTCATTATTGCCCTAAAGCCTCACGTTGTTTTGTCATCAGTTCTTCAATGCCTTTGGCTGCTAAATCCAGCATCGCTTGCAGTTCATCAGCGCGGAAAGCATGACCTTCAGCGGTACCCTGTAATTCGATAAACGCACCGGCATCGTTCATCACCACATTCATATCGGTTTCGGCGCTGGAATCTTCCGGGTAATCCAAATCCAATACCGGCGTGCCGTTGTAAATGCCCACCGATACTGAAGCAACTTGACCATGCAGTGGACTTTTCTTGAGTTTACGCTTTTTCATCAAATAATCGATAGCATCCTGCAATGCCACAAAGGCACCGGTAATAGAAGCGGTTCGGGTGCCGCCATCGGCCTGAATGACATCACAGTCAATAGTGATGGTACGCTCGCCCAGGGCTTTTAAATCAATGGCAGCACGCAGCGAACGACCAATTAACCGCTGAATTTCCATCGTGCGGCCACCTTGTTTGCCGCGAGCAGCTTCACGTTGCATACGACTGCCGGTCGAGCGAGGCAACATACCGTATTCAGCCGTAACCCAACCTTCACCTGTGCCGCGCAGAAATGGCGGAATTTTTTCTTCAACGGTTGCTGTACACAACACTTTAGTGTCGCCAAACTCAATTAACACCGCGCCTTCGGCGTGTTTGGTGTAGTTGCGGGTGATGGTGATGTCGCGTAATTGATCCGGTTGACGGCCGCTGGGACGCATAGAAGATACCTCGTTGAAAAACGGTTCATTATACTGATAAAGCGATGGGCTGATGGGTTTTGCCAGCTACATTGGTTACTATGAGTGTTTTGAGAATAACAGGATAATCACGGTGACTTTAAGCATGACGGCGTTTGCGCGCCAGGAACAGACACTCGATAGCGGCATACTCAGTTGGGAGATCCGTAGTGTCAATCACCGCTATCTGGAGCTCAGCCTGCGCATGGATGAAACGTTCCGGCCATTGGAAATCGCCATCCGTAAATTATTTTCCCAACATATTGCCCGTGGCAAAGTAGAAGCTGTTCTTCGCTTTAATCCGGCGGTGGCTGGCAACAGTGCATTACAAATCGATGAGGATTTGGCACAGGCGGTGATTGATGCTTGTTTGCGTTTATCAGCATTATCGCCGGCCACCGCACCGCTGGATCCACTGCGGTTATTGCAATGGCCGGGCATTGTTTCGCAGCAACAAACTGATGCTGAAACGCTGAGTATGTCGGTGATGGCTGGTTTGCAAACCACGCTGGAAGATTTTATTGCCAGCCGTCGTCGTGAGGGTGAAGCACTGTCAGACATGTTACTACAGCGCTGTGATGAAATCGCCCAGATCGCGGTTGCTGTGCGTCAGCAAATGCCAGAAATTCTGGCACAAAATCATGCCCGTTTGCTGCAAAGACTGGCCGATTTTCAGGTGGATTTAGAACCAGAACGCCTGGCGCAGGAAGCGGCGTTATTGGCACAGAAAAGTGATGTTGCTGAAGAGCTGGACAGGTTAGAAAACCACGTTAACGAAGTGCGCCATATCCTCAGCCGAGAAGAACCGGTTGGTCGACGGCTGGACTTTTTAATGCAGGAACTGAATCGCGAAGCCAATACCTTAGCGTCAAAATCGATTGATACCGACACCACGCGCTATGCTGTTGATTTAAAAGTATTGATCGAACAAATGCGCGAGCAGATCCAGAATATTGAGTAATCAGTCGCAGTTTTCTTTTATGATGCGTTTGTGCGCATACATCGCCTGATCGGCCTTTTCCAGCAGTTGATCAAGATCATGACTGTCCTCAGGATAAACAGCACCACCGTAACTGGCACAGATCGGCAATTGTTCACCTTCAAAATCGTAGGGTTGCTGAATATTTTCTGCCAACTGCTGACCTTTTCTGATAACGCTGTCAGTATTGTCGATAGGTGTTAACACGATACCAAACTCATCACCACCGAAGCGGGCAACGGTATCGGTTTCGCGGCTGTTTTTTTTCAATCTTCGGGCAAATTCTACAATGACCGCATCGCCGTATCGATGACCGTAATGGTCGTTGATTTGTTTCAGGCCATTCATATCGATCATCATGACGCCGGTCAGTTCACGTTTCCGGTTTGCCTGCGCAATAGCCGTCCTTAAATGATCTAAAAACAATGAGCGATTAGCGAGGCCGGTCATCTCGTCGTGGGTGGCCCGGTAGAAAAGCTGTTCATGGTCGTAATGCGCGGCATAAAACATTGAGGCAGCTATCAACTCGGAGAGCATGCCAATAATGGTGGCATCGGCCTCAGAAAAAGCGTTAGGACGTTCTGATAACACTTTCAGAATACCAATAACATCATCCCTGTGAGACAGCGGTACGACGATCATTGAGCGTAAACCAACACGTTCACAAGCCGCTGAATCAACTCTTGGATCTAAACGTGAATCATCACAATGCATGATTTGTTTGGTAGCAACACAGAGACCAGACAGGCTGGTTTGGCGGGGGATACGCAGCCCTAACTGGGCTTGGGCAATGCCGCCCACTGAGCGATAAACCATAAAATCGCCTTCAGCCAGTTCGATAACTGCACCATCGGCACCCGTCAGTGCCATGCTTTTATCAGTGACCAGATCCAGCACTTTGCCAATATTCAGACCCAGTTTGGCGATTTCCGTTTGCAGTTGGATAACCGCCATTAGCTGTGTACGGCTTGGCATCTTG
>Ga0307934_1001220_pt1 | contig 16352 bp, 15 predicted proteins | sample OrgLakmetageno90_FD_201838 | JGI IMG/M metagenome (GOLD analysis project Ga0307934, IMG submission 201838) | Saline water microbial communities from Organic Lake, Antarctica - #90 | ecosystem: Environmental > Aquatic > Non-marine Saline and Alkaline > Saline | place: Antarctica: Organic Lake... | reverse complement strand
TAACCCCGTTGCCGCGTGGATGGAGACACGACTTGCCGTTTCCGCCGTGAAAAAACTCCTCCGTAAACAATCCGCCTATCGCATCAGAGAGGTTCTAATCGCACTTTCGGAAGCACCCGGATTCCCCCTAGCGAAATATCTTTGGAACGCAGCCCACCCAGATATCCCACTGCATTGCTTTTTCCGAATCCGCAGGGAGCCGGTATTCCGCATTCTCGATATGATCTCGAAGAGTGGGCGTGTCGAAATTGAAATGGAGATTCTGACTAAGAAAAACCATCAGCGTCTCACTTTACAACGAAACGACAGCTGGCAGCTTGTAGCTCCTTCTTTCTCCGCAGATGGAAGTCCGGCATCAATCAAGACTTCGCGAGATGCTTAACGCAGAGCTGGCTCCACGTCTCAAGGCGCTCATGTAGCGCACCATTGAGCTCCTCGACTGTTGCCCAACTTAAATCTGTCAGTGCGTCTTCTTTCGATGAAACCTCGTCACTTTCCAACTCCACCAAGTGCACCACGCCCAGATGGACTTGACCGACTGAGTTCGATTCATCGTTCAAAAGACCGATGATACGCATCTCGTAATCTCCGGCGATGTCCAGCTCCTCGTCGATCTCCCTCTGCACTGCGGCATAGTAAGCCGCCGCGCCTCTTCTACCTTCCCCCATATCGACAGGATTGATGTGACCACCAACACCAACCGAAAGCTTGGCATGCAAGCGGTTCTCACCACCAGACTTGCCACGCGTGTAATGCAGAACTCGGTTACCGCATTTAAAAACGCAGTAAGGGATCAACTGCTTGTGCGAGGGATCTTCTTCGGCCTCCGCCCGATCCAAAAAGAAATGATTCTCATCAACCAGCAACTCACCAACCAAATCATCCACGCCATCAGTTTTGATTCCCTCGAATTTCCCCAATGATTCAAACAACGAACGTTTGACCACTAACACCTCTTCACCTGCGTATTTCGACATGCGGGATAGTTGAAACTCCAGCCAGTCAGGACAACCCAGAAATCAAACTTCGTGAAATCCTCTGCTTACCTCTCGACTTGGCCATAGCATCCGTTAATTTCTCGATCAGTCTCATATGCCATCATCAAGCTCCCGAACCAAAGCCGCTCCTTTTTCATTTAATGGAGAAACCGTCGAACCCGGCTCTCGAAAACTCATTTCAGTCCATGCTGGGACGACGATGAGTAATCTCCCACTCACCATCACCGCAGACATCATGCACGGCAAGAAGCCCGGCCCGTGTCTTTTAGTCATTGGCTGCATACACGGAGATGAAATCAACGGGACCGAAATCATTCGCCGTCTTTTAGCCTCCCCTACAATGAAAAAACTGCGCGGGACTCTCGTCACTGTCCCAATCGCAAATTTTCCTGCATTCGCCTCCAGAACTCGCTACCTCCCCGACCGCCGCGATCTGAACCGTGTCTTCCCCGGCTCAGAAAAAGGCTCCCAAGGCGCGCGCATCGCACACGCACTCACCACCAAGTTTCTCCCGCTCTGCGATGCAGTCATTGATCTCCACACCGGTGCGGTTAATCGCCCCAACCTACCCCAGCTCCGTATCGCCAGCGGAGACGACGCCTCATGGAAGCTCGGACTCGCCTTCGCAGCCCCCGTCACCATGCTTTCCCCACTCAGGCCCGGGACGTTTCGTGAAGCTGCCTTTGACCTTGGGAAACCATTCGTGCTTTTCGAAGGCGGTGAGGCCTCGCGCCTCGATACCTCATCGATACGCTTTGGCGTCCAAGGCATCACCACCGCAATGCGCTACATGGAGATGCTCCCACTCAGCCGCAAGCACCCACAATCAGAGCACGCTGGAACCATCTCAAAATCCTCCCGCTGGGAACGCGCCCCTTACGGCGGATTATTCATTCCACTTGTCGCGCTTGGTAAAGCCGTCGCAGTAGATGACGTCCTCGGCTACATCGTGCCGCCCCTAGGAGGGAGTGATGCCGTTGCCGTTATTTCCACGACAGATGGCATCGTTATCGGGAGAAATAACGAAGGCCTCGCCGATGAAGGAGACGCCCTTTTCCACATCGCATCGTTCCTCGATGCTGGTTCCGCCGAAACACAGATTCAGGAATCAAATGACTCACTTCCTGAAATCGATGACGAAGAAGAAGGCCATCCAGTGCGCTATCATCCTTTCGCAGATTGACGCCTCGGCAGATCAGTGAAAGCTAGAGCGCAGATGACAACCTTTCAGTTAGAAACCAAAGAAGCCATTTCTGAGGCCCTTGAAGCTCTCGGCGAAGCCATCGAGAGCCGCGACGGCGTCCAAGCATTGGAGAGCCTGAAATCCCTCGATTGGGAAGATCAGCGGCGCGCGATTTCACGACTCTCGCAGGATGAGGTAGAAGCATTGGTCCAAATCCTGGGCGCGGAGGATGCGGCGAAACTCTTATCCCACCTCACCGAGGCGCAGGCGGTCGAGATCATTGAGAACCTCACCAGTGCGGAAGCAGCTTCCATTCTTTGGGAGCTACCGCCCGAGGAATCATCCAACCTTCTGCGCGAACTCCACGAAGATGATGCGGAGGAAATCATTTCCGGAATCGAAAATTCCGATGACCAGAAAGAACTGCGCAAACGTCTCGAATATGACGACGGAACCGCGGGCTCCTTAATGCGCGGCGCTCCGGTAATGTTCCGAGCACAATCCACTGTCGGCGAGGTGCTACAAGACCTCGGTGAACATGCCGAAGAATACTCCGACCGCGATGTCCAGTATCTCTATGTCATCGATAAGAAAAAGGTCCTAGTCGGCGTCCTCCGGCTTCGAGATCTGGTTCTCTCGCGACGCAACGTCCCCGTGGGAGACCTGATGATCCCAGAGCCTTTCACCGTCATCGATACCATGCCACTGGAAGAACTCGCCGAGGTCTTCGCACGTAAAAAATTCTTTGGTCTCCCAGTTGTCGATACAAACGGGCGCTTGCTCGGCGTTGTTCCAAGCGCCTCGGTCGAACATGAAACCGCGGAAGAGCAAGCGGAAATGTTCCTTCAATCAAGCGGTATCGTTAATGGTGAAGAACTTCGTTCCATGCCGCTCAAAGACCGCTGCGTGAAACGTCTCGCTTGGCTAGGGCCAAACATCGTCCTCAACATCGCGGCTGCATCCATCATCGCCGCGAACGAAGACACCCTGCAGCAAGTCATCGCCTTAGCCGTCTTCCTACCAATCGTCTCCGACATGTCAGGATGCTCAGGCAACCAAGCCGTCGCGGTCTCCATCCGCGAGCTCACCCTCGGCATTCTGAGACCTGGCGATTACTGGCGCGTGGTCATCAAAGAAGGCTCGGTCGGAATCATCAACGGAATCGTCCTTGGCCTCGTCTTGGGAAGCATTGCCACTCTTTGGAAGGGAAATATTTACCTCGGGCTCACCGTCTTCATCGCTCTCTCGCTCAACACCATCCTATCCGTCATGCTTGGCGGCTTGGTTCCGCTGTTGCTCAAACGCTTGAAAGTCGATCCAGCACTCGCCTCAGGTCCCATCCTCACCACCTGCACCGACATGTGCGGCTTCCTACTGGTTCTATCAATTGCTTCCGCAATGATCACACAACTTGCCGGAATATAAATATCACCGCTAACCTTATTTTTAATGTCGTTTCCCCTGTTAAGAAGTGACCGAAAAAACGAATCGAGGCAACGATGTTAAAATCAGAAAACTGACTCGGATAAGAGACAAGCAAGCGTCTACTCGGATGGCACGGTGCCTTTGATTCTAACAGTATCAAGCATCGTCCAGCTCCAGCCAACATGAACCTGATCGATGTAATCCAGTTGATACGTTTCGCTTTTTAGATCATTGACGAAGGCTGCGGCGATCTCGCCCTGCCACCAAAAGAGTCCGCGGAAAACGGGAGTGCCCCATTGGTAATGACCGCTTTGATCGCTGCTTCTAATTTCACGTCTCCGGTTTCGCTCAAGTTGAAAAAGTCTTCCCTCGACCGCCAACACTTCGAATAAGGAGAAGGGCGTTTCCCACCTGTCCGTCCGTAGTCTTGACGTAGGAGGAGCCCCTTTTAATCAAGCGGAGTCTTTCTCTGCCTGTCCTCTGCAAAGGGCTTGGAAAGACCCTTCTCCTGACGACTGATCAGAAATGGAGAGCGAAGTGTCATAAGGACCGAACGGCGTTGGGAAAAATGCTGGTTACTCGATACTACCTACGGCGACAAAGCAGAAGCAGCGCTCCAAGTCCACTAAGAAGGGCGGCGGATGGCTCGGGAATTGAGGACACATCTGCGTAGCTAGCGCCAACACGGATTTCGTCCCACGTGCTGGTAAGTCCGTTTCCGTGATTGGTGTTGATCAAATCAAATGTGCTTTGATCTACTACACCGACAGATTATGCTACTACTACACCCAGCAGTAGATCAGTGCCTAACATATAGATAGTGACTGTATCGTTAGTGGCACCATCCGCCCCCCACTGCGCGTGGCCAACGATGAGGTGGGTCGTTGTCGTGACTAGAGTTCCACTGTCGCCGCTATTTACAAGCATATCACCATTCACATCAACTGAGGTAGCAGCTGGGCCACCTAGACTAGTAGCTCCCCAAGAAGTGGATTCCCAAGAAGTGGATTCCCAGAGTCCCGCATAAATTGCTCCCGAAGCACTGCAAAACCAATTGCTTGGCCTGCGCTTAAGCCGCCGTTAGCGCTCAATGTGTCGCTGCCAATGGTCATGTAGAAGCGTCCTGAACCGCTATCCACACGATAGAGCATGCTGAACCACATTTCCCCACTGTCTGCCAAAAGATTTGTATAGGCTGAGCTGGCGGTGTCGATAGTGGCATTATTGGCATACCAAGCGCCGGTAGCATTCACAGCGTTTCCACTGGTTTCCAAACTACCAAACGTCAAGTTCGAGACAACTGTCGGTCGGCTGTCACCTGCCCAGTTGCCCGTAAGTCCTGTGCCTGTTGCATTGCCCGTGAGTGATGCATTACTGTCTGCGAAGCCTTCATAAATGACCGCCGCCGCGCTAGCGACGGAGGGCGAGAGGCCGATGAGGAGGGCTGATGCCGCGATTGAGAATCTGGAGCGAGAGGGGCTCGTCGTGGGCCAAGGAGCCGGTCGGAGGAGAAAAATCGTCAATACACTGCCTGAAAGCACAACCGGCCTGCGGGTGGAGATCATGCTTTATGAGGAGAGTGGCAGCCGAGAGGACTACATGATCGAGCTACGCTACCAACTCCAGAAGGCAGGTCACTCAGTCTCGTTCAGCTCCAAGAGCTTGCTCGACCTCCGCATGGAGCCCGGGCGGGTGGCACGATTTGTTGGCAGAAGCACAGCGGACGCCTGGGTGGTCGTTGCAGGATCCAAACCAGTTCTCGAATGGTTTGCCGCACAGCCAAAGCCGGCTTTCGCGTTGTTCGGACGCCAGGCTTCGGTGAATATGGGTAGCGTCGCGGGATTGAAGTTCCCCGCTATTTCAGAGTCCCTGCGTATGCTTGTGGATCTCGGGCACCGCCGCATCGTGATGATGGTGCGTGAAGAGCGCCGCAAACCCGAGCCCGGAACCCTCGAACGGAAATATCTGGCAGAACTCGAGACCCTAGGAGTCACCACCGGTCCCTATAATCTGCCGGATTGGGACGACCAACCGTGTTCTTTTCAACGGTGCTTGGAATCCCTTTTTCTTACCACCCCACCGACCGCACTGATTCTGGACGAGCCGGCGCTATTCTTCGCCACCCAACAATTTCTCACGCGCCGGCGCCTCAGTGTGCCGGATGATGTTTCCATGATCGTGCAGGATGATCATCCTGCATTCAAGTGGTTCGAACCAAAGGTAACTCATCTGCGCACTGACCCAGATAAGTGGGTGAGTTTGGTGATGGATTGGGTTGGGAAAGTGTCCCGTGGCACCAACGACCGGCGCGAGACTCTCGTCAAAGCGAAGCTCATCGAAGGAGGAACTATCGGCCCAGCAACGAAAGTGAAATAAAATGGCCTAAAATAGGCAGGTATTAGGTGGGATTTAGGGCTTCACGGCAGGCGATTCGAATGCCTCGGTGTGGCTGCGGAACGGTATTTCCTCCCTCACTCAGCCTTCAAGCCAGTGAGCACTGAGTAGGCTGCTTCGGCCATTTTTTGCGCACCACGTGCATCCGGATGAACGCGATCTGGGATCATATCCGGGAATCCTTCCAAGGCTGCATACATATCGATCACGCCCAGTCCCATCTCCTCAGCCAGCTTGTCGACCTGCGGAATTTGCTCTTGGATTCCGGCTTCAGTGATGCCGAAGGCACCCTTTCCGATCACCGGAACCGGCCGGCAGACATAGATGCGCGGCTTGCTTTCCAACTCTTGGAACGAAGCCACCAGCTTCTTGTAATCGGAAAAGAAACCCTCTTTAAACTTCCAGTTCTTCGCCTTGGTGTCGTTTGTTCCAAGCATAATGATCACGACATCCGGCTTCATCGCTAAAGCTTTTTGATAAGCTTTCTCCGCCATGTAAGGTCGGTCCCCTTTATCCATCAAGGTACGTCCGCTGAGCCCGAAGTTTTCCACTTTCCAATCATCGCCCAACAGAGATTGCAACTGCTTGGGATAAGTCGCACCTCGCGTCCCAGCGCCGGCCGTAATGCTGTCTCCCACACAAGCAATTTTTACAGGGCCTTCAACTTCCGAGGTATCAATGGGCCGCATCGGATCCCCTGCGAATGAGGTGAGGACCGTTACCGAAGCGGTGAGAAGGGAGAGATAAGCAGTTTTTAATTTCATGTTTGATCTAACAAACCGCGAAATCACTGATTCGTAAACCTCACATTTCAGCTATGATCTCTGCCAAGCGCTTGCGCTGAATCTTTCCTATGGAGCTCCGCGGGAATTCGGGAACTGAGAAACCTTTATCTATTTTCTCAATACCCCCTGCCTGCTGATTGTATTCGCTAAGAATTTCCTCGTTCACTTGCCCCTCAAAAACAGCTACCAAGATGTGCTCCCTCCGCTCCTCAGGGAGGGCAGTCACCACAAATGTTCCGGCAGAAATACGATCTGTGCCAATTTCTGAGAGGCGATCCTCAATCATTTCCAAATCCACCAAAACGCCCAACACCTTCACCAAAGAATCCGCCCGCCCGAGAGGCCGAACACTATCACCCTCGAGAATAACTCGGTCACTACTTAGAAATGGTCCGGAAGCGCGTGGCTGGAATTGCGCTTTCTCCCCATCAACAATCAGCGTGCCGCAAAACAAGGCGTCACCTGAAATGGAAAGCAAATCGTCATCGTTCATTGATAACTTCCAAATCGGCAGGGCCTGCATGGCACCCTCAGAAAACGGCTTGCCTAGGGACTCCATTCTCTGAGTCGCGACCTGAGAACAAGTTTCAGTCATCCCATAACTCGCAAGCACAGGCCAACCCAGATCTCGCGCTGCCTGTCCGAGCTCATTTAAAAGCCTTCCTCCTCCAATCACTGCCGCGGCAAGGCAGTCCGGAGCCCTAAGCGATGCCGCCACAAGATCGTGAAGCTGGGTCGGCACCAAGGATACGTGCGTCACCTGCTCGTCGGCCACCCACTCAACGAATCGTTCTGCGTGCCATTTCTGGGGCAACTTTTTCAAGCCGCATCCAGCTTTGAAAACCCGGGCAAAAATGGCAAACCCGCCAACGTGATCCTCCGGTAAAGCCAATCCCCAGACTGACTGCTCCTTAACCCCCAGCCAATCATTCACCGCCTGCGCGGAAAGCAAAAGTGACCGTTTCTCGATCACGATCCACTTACTCGTTCCAGTCGTTCCCGATGTTTGGAATAACACACTGGATCCAATTCCATCGAGAAAAGGAAGCTCACCCTCCCATTTCCCTGCGGAAAAATGCGCAGAATCCTCCCAAAACTTTCTGGCGCTTAGATAGGAATGCTGCATTGCAAAAGGTTGTGGCTGCGGAATTTGGGAAACTGCGATTCAAAGCTCCACCCAAGTGAGCGCTGCCAGTTCATCGTTAAATCCCAGACCGGTTCCGGTGGGCGCTTTGAATTCAGGTCCCCATTCGCCCAAGCGGTCGACGAAACTATCCTTCTCGAAAAGATGATGCGTCTGCAGCCCGCAGGTAGTCACCAAACCGGGAAATAGTAATTCCGTGCGTGCCGCCTCCCACGCCGCGAAAGCCTGCCCCAAGGGATGATCCATGTAACTTGTGATTACTGCCCGTTGTGAGTTCATCATCGCGCCTTCACCTAATAAAAACGGCTCATCCACCGCCGGCTTGATCACTGTGTATTGCGCGGCCTTACGATGCGGCGCGGATTCTCTATCCACTGCTAAAGGCACACGATATTTTTTCCAAAGCTCGCTCCAGAGCTTCTCTGAGAAGGGAGAAATATCCTCGATGAAGTCGATGGACCGACGTGCCTTCTGTGAAATCTGACCAATGAATGCATCCGCGCTTTCCGGATCGAGTTTCTCGTTAAAATCGAGACGCCATTTCAAAGCAGGATACTCGCTAACCATATCTTCAAGAAAATCGGCCTCTGCAGGAAGATTTCTTCCTGCCTTCATCTTCACCGTATCAAACCCCGCCTCAACAGCACGTGCCAGCTCCTCTGCATCCGCATTCACCAGCGTCGCATGACTACGTGGAACCTCCATTTCCTCGAATAAAGATTCATCCTCCTGACGAGCTGCATCGTCAAATTCCGCACAGCGTATTGCCCTACGGACAATCGGCCAAAATCGCCGCCCTTTGAGATCATCAATGCATTTCTCCAAAGAGGGATCCCCCAGCTCGGGCCACGGATGAATGCAACCGTAGCCGTCGCCTACGCGTATCAAGACGCCCTCAAACTCTCGACGGGATGAAAGTGAGTTTAGAAAGCCGCGCGATTTCAGCCGGTATGGCGAAATCCAGACATCTTTGCGTTTGTTAAATTCCATAAAAATTCAGTGCCTCATGTCTCAGGAAAGCAACTCACTGGCAATCTCCATCCACTCATCTTCCAAGGTGACGCTCTGCGGTGGCATCTCACGGCCCGCACGTGAATACCAATAGCCCGCATTTCCTAAATCCCCCTCTTGTCTGTGCAGCCAAGCATGCACCCATGAGCCCGCAGCTCCTGGCACGTCTTCACAAAGATCATGGGAAGCGTCCCATTTACCTGCTCTTGCGAACCAGAGGCATCGTTCCAACACACTCGCACTGGAGGGCGGAAGCTTATCTAAAGCGGCGGATTTTGAGAGCTCATCAGCGGTCATAAGTCTTCAAAGAGATACGCTCAGATAGACTCCCAGCAAACAAAATTTCTCCGCTAGATAAATACGCATGTATTAAATCATTGCGTCTTCAGTGCGTTTTGGGACATGTTATTTGCATGCATTTCCACCATTTACTAAGAAATACTACATATGCGTCTGTATTCTTTATTTCCACCTGCTTCGCGCAGCTCCCTTCTTTATCCGACCAAGAGTGGGCAAATTACTTTTTAGCCATCGAGACCCGAGAATTTAAATTCGGCATCACCTCAAAAGGCGAGGAAACCTTCCACCCACTAAACAAAAGTGGTAAAATTCAGAGTGTTTATACTCCGGTTAAATTCAATATCGAGATCCTCGAAATTGACCCTGACGGTAAAACGGTCAGTAAACAAATTCGGGAAGACTCTCTAGAGACGAACGATTCCGCAATCTTGAATCCGAGGATTCCTGTCACCTACCGCGGTAAAGTCACCGGCGATGCAGCATTTCAGGTCACCTTCACCCCCGAGCGAGACGGTTTCGGAGTCGCGGGTAAGATCACTGATCAAGGAGACCTGAAGCATCAGCTTAAATTGGTCGTTAGCATTGGCTTTGATCCCTACCGCAAACTCAGTAATCCGGATAAAAGCGAATTGAAAACTTTTGAAAGCCGAACCCGCCGTGATCACCTGAAAGTGAATGTATCATTTTCCGAAAAAGATAAATTCGACTTAGATGAAAAAGTGAATCTCCAAGAAAAATTTCCTGACGGAGCAGAGAGTCTTAGTTACCGCGCTGATGGCTATGACAGTATCGATTTTGGCCTGCGAGCGCATGGAAACAGTAAGCTAACGTTTCCAGACGGTGAAGAACTAATGATCGGAAACGGTGTCAACGTGCAGTGGACAACTCAGGGCACTGAGCAAACTGACGAAGATAAATTAGTCGTCACCGCGAAGTGAAATAATCTCTCTCCCTTCACCCCCAAGATCTCACACTAGACGCTTGAAAGTTGAAAGCGTTCAATGAACTGGAATTTCACCGAAAAGATCCACCGGAATGATCAACCACATTCCCTTCGGATGTCGGTTGACGCCACGTGGTTTTACGGTAAAACTCCGCCGAACTTAAAGTTTAACCCTCAAGCACAATCAATATGACACTATTTCGACGTTTCCTCGGCCTTGCAATCGCAGCCTCACTCTTCGCAACTGCCAATGCGCAAGATACCAAACATAAAATTTCTACCGTAGATATGCAGGAGCTGTTTAAACAGTATTACCGCACGAACGAAGCTCAAGAGACAATCAATATAGAGCGCGCTCGAATCCAAAAAGATAACAATGAGCGCCTCACTCGCATCCGCGAACTGGAAACCAGCCTCGGCAACTTGAAAAAGCAGATCGAAGACCCTTCGATTAACGAATCAAAAAAACAAACACTCTACAAACAGTGGCAAATGCAGCAGCAGGAGGGCATCGCCCTTGACCGCGAGCGACGTGAATTCCTCCAACGTCGTAACCAAGCACTCAACGAGAAAATGGTTCAGCGCATGAAAGGCATTCTTGACGAAATTCGTAAGCTCGTGGAAGAAAAGGCAAAAACTGATAACTACGATTTTGTCTTCGATAAATCCGGACTCACCACCTCTCAGGTTCCATTCCTTCTTTATACCAAGGACGCCACAGATATCACTGCCGAGCTCCTTAAAAATCTTAACAAAGATGCTCCAGCACCGACTGAACCAGCAGATTCGGATTCCGATTCGGAGTAAATCTTACCTCCTAATTCTTTGCCCATTAGTCTGAGCCTTTCTGAACTCGCCGACCGCGTTGATGGAACCATCATCTGCGGTGAGGCGAGTTCCGCATTTTCCGGAATGGCGGCCCTCGACCAAGCCGGCCCCGGGGACATCAGTTTTCTTGGTAACGAGAAATACCTCCCACACTTTCTCGCTACCAAAGCTGGCGCAGTCATCGTTCCGCAGGGTTACGATATTCAGCCCAATGGCCCGGCTCTTATCGCAGTCCAAAATCCCTCTCTCGCCTTCGCCGAGGTCGTCAGACACTTCGCTGCGGCCACAAGAAAGTTCCACGCAGGTGTTCACCCTTCTGCAAGCGTCTCCCCGTTAGCTAATCTAAATCCTGAAACGGTTTGTGTCCGGCCCGGTGCCGTGGTCATGGACCAAGCAGAAATCGCTGATGGTGTGGAGATCGGTGCCAATGCGGTAATCCACGAAGATGTCAAAATAGGTTCCGGTTCTAGGATCGGTGCTAACGTCACTATCACTCAGGGCTGCATCATCGGCTCCGATGTCATTATTCATCCAGGTGCCGTCATCGGCTCCGATGGATATGGATACGAGTTTTCCAATGGACGACACATCAAGATCGACCAAGTCGGTATCGTCGAGATCGGTGATGCCGTGGAAATCGGATCGAACACCACGATTGACCGCGCGCGGTTTGGGAAGACCGTAATCGGTGAAGGCACCAAAATCGATAACCTCGTACAAATCGGCCATAACGTCGTTGTTGGAAAGCATTGCCTCATCATCTCTCAATGCGGCTTGGCGGGAAGCTGTGAGATCGAGGATTACGTCACCGTTGCCGCACAGTCTGGAATTGCAGGTCACGTTACCGTAGGCGCTAAAGCGATCTTAGCTGGCCGCACAGGAGTCACCACAGACCTTCCGGGTGGTGTGGTGTATTCAGGCAAGCCAGCCCTTCCAATGAGAGACGAGACCAAGCTCCAAGCGCACGTCCGCCGGCTCCCTAAATTGGTTGCGCGTGTCAAAGCTCTTGAGAAGGCACTTGCGGATAAGGCTTAAGTTAGCCAGTCGGGTGCTGAAATTCCACCTAGTAGAGGGGACCGAAGCATAACCACGGGATTCATTGGAGCGCCCAACCTTCGGAAGTCACTCAACCGACCACACGCTCTTCAACAGCGGTGCCTCCCTTGATATCACGATCAATGCTATCGAGAGTCGTTTCAGCAATCGCACTAAGAGCTTCTACAGTTAGGAATGCTTGATGCGAGGTCACAAGGACATTGGGAAACGTTAGAAGCCGTGAAAGCACGTCATCCTGAAGTGCCGTTGCAGAATGATCTTCGAAAAACACTCCCTCTTCCTCCTCGTAAACATCAAGCGCAACTCCACCCAGGTGGCCTGACTTGAGTGCGCGAATGATCGCCGCGCTATCCACAAGTTTCCCCCTGCTGGTATTGATCAAATAAGCTCCGGGTTTCATCGATGCAATCGTCTCATCATCCAGTAGATGGAAACTCTCCTTAGTAAGTGGCATATGCAGACTCAGTATATCGCACTGAGGAAGAATCTGCGAAATGTCCTGATAAGATACTTTTTCGCGCATCGCCCATGCCTCGTCGGGATACAAATCATGCGCCACTACATTGCACCCGAAACCACGGAAAATTTGAGCAGTGATTTTCCCGATTTTCCCAGTTCCGAGAATCCCAACCGTCTTACCATGTAAGTCGAAGCCAACCAGCCCTCCTAAGGAGAAATTCAGCTCTCTTACCCTATTGTAGGCTCGGTGAGTCTTACGGTTCAGGGTAAGCAATAACGCTAAAGTATGCTCCGCGACGGAATAGGGCGAGTATGCGGGAACGCGCACTACCACGATCCCAAGTTCTTTTGCTGCCTCGATATCGACATTGTTAAAACCAGCACAACGCAAAGCCACCAGCTTAATACCAAAGCCCGCTAAAGCCTTCAAACAAGGTTCATCGACTTTGTCATTCACGAATACGCAAACTGCATCAGCACCTTCTGCTGATGCGGCATTAGCTTCTGCTAAACGGAAATTGTGGTAATCTATACCAATTTCTAATTTCTCCGCTACCGGATCAAAAAATTGGTGATCGTAAGATTTGGCATCGTAGAACGCTATCTTCCGCTGCCGGTTTGCTATTTCACTCATGTCCTCAGCTTACCATGCGAGCTACTCCAAGCGGAAAACTAATTCTCCACTGAAAGTGGCTGAATATCCGGCACTGATGGACCGGTGGCCTGCATGAAATTTGTTTTGGCACGCAGTATCAACGTCCCGAGAAAATAATCCGCCAATGGGAATACCACATTGAAATTCTTGTGCATATAACGGTGATGCAAAAGGTGATGACCGTTAAGTTTACGGAACCACATTGGCTTCTCCACGCGCCGCGCTTTTGGCAAATGCATACACCAATGGATGTATTCGTAAGTCCCGTAATAAGCGCCAAAGGCAACCACGCCACCGACAGCAAAACCCCATTGCCCGATGATCAGAGAAATGATCGCGAAAGGAATTGCGCCGATTAGGATCAATGCTGGACCATTCCACCACGCCATTGGGATCGTTTCCTTATCCTTCTCTTCGATCAGGTGATAGCTTTTATCCGCCTTAAAAACCTGATGATGAACCACAGCGTGCGCCTGAAACGCATAGCGAAAATTCCAAATCGGCCGATGCATCACATAGCGATGAAGCGTCCATTCGAAAAATGAGCCAAAAACCACGCCAACAGCGAGGCCGGCGATACACCAGATAAGAAAAATAGTCATGAAGTTATGGATTACTCATTTAGAACGACGTCTGAGTATAGAGCAAGTTCAGGGAAAACAAGCACTGGTTTAAAACTTTCTTAGAAATCAGTAAATGCTGCCGAAACCCAAAAAAAATCGGTAAAACGATATTTATCCGCAACCCTTCCCTCAGAGTGGGGTTTCTGTCCTTGAACCATATTGTTTATCGTGAAAATTCAGCCCCTAGCGCTTACACTTCTTCTTCTCATTGTTCCCTGTGCGTTTGCTAAAACTCTGCCTGATAAACAGGTTCGGGCGGTCGCGGCCAAGATCGATTCACTCCTGCTAGAAGATCTGAACGCAGCAAACCTCAGCCCTTTGGAACGCATCGACGACGGCACCTTTATTCGTCGCTCCTATCTCGGCATCGTTGGCCGTATTCCGACCGAGGACGAAGCACGTAGCTTTCTCGCGGACACCTCACCCGACAAACGCGCAAGACTCATCAACATCCTTACCGCTTCACCGGGCTTCGATAGCCATCTTTTCAACTGGACCGCCGATCTTCTCCGCGTCCAGACAAACGATGAAGAATATGGTCTCGGCTGGCACACCTGGCTGCGCGCATCATTGGCAAAGAATAAACCGTGGGACGAAATCGTTCACGATATGCTCGCATCCACCGGCCACGCCTCAGATAACCCAGCTGTAGGCTATTACCTTCGCGATCGAAACATGCAGTTGGATAATTTCAGTAACTCCATGCAGGTATTCCTCGGCCAACAGATCGGTTGCGCCCAGTGCCACGACCATCCCTTCGATGATTTAAGCCAATATAACTACTATCAAATGGCCGCCTTCAGCGGAGGTACGGTCTATGCCAGCGAAGATGCCCGAGAAACAGTTACCCGTGCTGTCCGAGAGAAAAACGGCCTCGCACCTTCCAAGGAAAGCTTGCAAAACATGAATAAACGCGAGCGCCGTGACGTTTTGAAAAAATCGCAAAACGAGTTCAAAAAAACCGCGAGTCTCCTGCGTCCCATCTTTCGCAACTTCAATAGAAATGCCGTCTACGAAAACCCTAAACTCTCCCTCCGCCTTCCCGATGATTACAAATACAACGACGCCAAACCCGGCGCACTTGTCCCTGCTGAGACCCTTTTTGGAGAACAACTCGCAGGCATCGCTCCAACCGAGCGCCGTGAATCCTTCGCTGGCTGGGTCACTTCTGAGAAAAATCCCTTTTTCACCAAAGTCATCGCCAACCGTCTCTGGGAGCGCACCTTTGGTCATGGTTTATTGGACCCGGTAGATAACTGGAAAGAAGACAGCAAACCGGCCCATCCCAAGGTCCTTGAATTTCTAGAGGAAACCATGAAAGCCGTGGATTACGATCTCCGCGAATTCTCACGTATTCTTTACCATACGAATCTCTTCCAGCGGGAATGCGATCTCACAGAACCCGAGTTGGGAAATACACACTTGGTCCGCGGCCCCACTCTGCGCCGTATGACAGCCGAGCAGCTTTACGATTCGATGATCGTTCTGAAAAACGGAACCATCAATGATTCCCCGAGCGCGAAGCTCGATCAGCGCTGGCAGCAATATACCTTAGCAGTCGATAAAATGCTCAATGCTGAAACCGATGATTTGATGATACTAGCCGAGGCAACCAGCCAAGCAGAAGACGAATTCCGAGAAGCCAGAGGCGAAATGCAAAAGTTCCAAAGAGCTATCGCTGAAGCCGATACGAAACAAGAGCGCTTCAAAGCCGTTCAGGCATCTAGAGAAGTTCGCGAAAAGTTTCAGAAAATGCGCCTGAATCGTGATCCATTGAAAATGATCATGGCCGGAGAGAACACCATGACCGCAGATGAATCCCCATCAATGGGAAGCACTATGATGAGCGGTAACAACCGTCACAATAATGGAAAAGGTGCTGAACAATCGCTGGCACGCGCTTCCGAGTTCCCCGCCCCGTTTAACCCCGCAACTCTTGTCCGCGAGTTCGGTGGTTCAGACCGTGAGAGCCCTTCATCGGGAAATACCATTCCTACCGTTCCACAAGCTCTTGCACTCCTCAATGACAGGCAAACCGACATCATCGGCGGTAAAAAAAGCCGCCTCGGCAAACGCCTCGCCTCAATCGACAACGCACAGGAGCGCCTCGAAACAGTATTTCTCTGCCTCTATTCCCGCCTTCCCTCGTCCGAAGAAGCCGACGCATTCGAACCCATCGCCAAGAACTCAATCGAGCTACGTGATCTCACCCGCGCGATGCTCACTTCCAACCGCTTTATCTTCATACGCTGAATCCCATTGCCATGAAATCAAATCAACTAAACGAACTCTCCCGCCGCAGCTTCTTAGCACGCACCGCAAAAACTTGCTTTGGTCTGAGCATAGCTGGATCCGCTTCACAACTGTTCAGCCAGCGCGCATTCGCCGCAGATCCGAACATTCAGAAAGCCGGTGGCGGAAAGGCAAAAAACGTTATTTATCTCTATATGTCGGGAGGCATGACGCACATCGATACCTTCGATCCTAAACCAGACACTCCCAGTGAAATTCGCGGCTCCACCGATACCATCAAGACGAACGTCGACGG
>Ga0307934_1001212_pt1 | contig 16462 bp, 10 predicted proteins | sample OrgLakmetageno90_FD_201838 | JGI IMG/M metagenome (GOLD analysis project Ga0307934, IMG submission 201838) | Saline water microbial communities from Organic Lake, Antarctica - #90 | ecosystem: Environmental > Aquatic > Non-marine Saline and Alkaline > Saline | place: Antarctica: Organic Lake... | reverse complement strand
TATACGATAAAGAGACTAACGCGGAATGGCGGATGCAGTTTCTCTGGCCGTTCAAAGCGGCTTATCTGATTACTCATTTATCCGATGATTACCAGACGACGATTATCGGCGTGCCGAGCCGCAGATACGCTTGGATCATGGCTCGCACAAAAACTTTACCAGAGGCTGAATACGCGGCGCTTGTCAGTAAGCTTGAGGACCAAGGGCACGATATCTCTAAGCTTAGGAAGGTGCCGCACGCCCGCTGATTTGTTAGGCGGAATTTAATTTCTGTGGATACCTTTTTGTCTCTCGATTTACCGTGTTAGGTGGAGGAAAGCCTCATCGTGTTCGATGCATGTCTTCTCCGGATCCTGTTACTTTGATTGGCCAGAAAGCCGGAATTTGTAATGTATCGCTGCGAGACGAATACCAGCGGTGATTACCGTCGTGATCGGTATGTTATATCTTGGCTGTAGTCCAAGCCAGTCGCCTCCCAAGTAGATGAGACCTCCTATCGTGGCGGCAGTTGCATAGATTTCTTTTCGGAAAATCAGCGGAACCTCAGCTCGCAAGAGATCACGGAGCACTCCGCCAAAGGTTGCGGTGACAACGCCCATTCCAAGGCAAGCCCACCATATCAGTTCATGATTTTGCGCGACTTGAATGCCAATGCAAACGAAGAAGCCCAGTCCAACGGCGTCGAAAATCGAGACGGACCGCATCCATTTCTCCCAAACCGGCTCTGCGTAGAAGGCTGCGAGCGTGGCAGATGCGATGATGAGAAGATACGTCGGATCAACTAAAACTGCCGGTGGAGTATCGCCGATCAGCAAGCTTCGCAACGTCCCGCCGCCCATGCCGGTAACCAGTGCCAACATAAACATGCCGAAAATATCCATCGCGTTTTTTCTCGCTGCGATAGCTCCGGATATTGCGAATACGAAGACTCCCGAGAGCTCAAAAATATAGACGAAGAAGGACATGGGAAGGGATTGAAGAACACGCTTGGATATAGGACCGGTGCTGAGCGTGCAAGCGTCCTCGTGAAACTGTTCAGGATGGTTGTGCGGATAACTGTGTTGAGTTTGAATTTATCTGCTTTTGTTATGGACTGGCATTGGGTTGAGCCTGAAAGCTGCTAGCGTGACGGCCAAAGGCAGTTATTAGATTTTAAAGCTATGATTATTGGAATCCCTACAGAAATTAAAGCGCAGGAAGCTCGTGTGAGCATGATCCCTGGCAGTGTTGCGGAGTTGATTAAGAATGGTCACCGGGTTCTGGTTCAAAAAGGAGCGGGGGACGGTGCAAGCTATTATGACGAGCAGTATCTCGCGGTTGGTGCGGAGATCGTTCCCGATGCGCAGAGCGTTTTTGAGGGTGCAGAGCTGATCGTGAAAGTCAAAGAGCCACAGCCATCCGAGGTCGCGATGCTGACGCCGAAACACATTCTTTTCACCTATCTGCACTTGGCAGCTGACAAGGCTTTGACCGAGAGCTTGATGGCCAGCGGTTGTACGGCGATCGCCTACGAAACCATCGAGGTGAATCGCCGGTTACCTTTGCTTGAGCCGATGAGCGAGATCGCCGGACGTATGTCAGCCATAGTCGGGTCTTACCATTTGGCGAAACATCGCGGGGGACGCGGTTGTTTATTGGGCGGCGTTCCGGGTGTTGCACCTGGCAGAGTGGTTGTCCTCGGTGGCGGAACAGCCGGAATCAATGCTGCTAGAGTCGCGACTGGGATCGGTGCTGATGTGACGATCTTAGAGGTAGATTTTGAGCGTATGCGTTTTCTCGATATTACGATGGGTCGCACCAGCACGGTTTATTCCAGTGAAGCGAACCTTTCCGAATTGCTGCCGCGCGTTGATCTTTTGATAGGAGCTGTGCTCGTGCCAGGATCCAAAGCTCCGAAGTTGGTGACTAGGGAAATGCTACGCATGATGAGTGAGGGTAGCGTGTTTGTGGACATTGCCGTGGACCAAGGCGGTTGTGCGGAAACGACTCGTGCTACGACCCATGACGATCCGACTTATGTAGAAGAAGGTGTTCTCCATTATTGTGTGGCAAACATGCCGGGTGCATATTCGCGCACTGCGACGCAAGCGCTCAATAACGTCACTCATGGTTGGACACAGCTTATTGCGAATGAAGGCTTGGCTGGCGCTTCCGAGAAGCGTTCCGAGATTCGGAGCGGCATCAATGTGATGGGTAAAAAAGTAACTTACAAGCAGGTGGCCGACGCTCACGACCTTGAGTTTTCACCACTACCTGAGTCGCTGGCTGAATAGGCCAAATGTGGTTTTCCTTACTCCAAATAAGAGAGAGAAAATGAGTAGTTCCCAAGGTTCTTTTGGGATGACACTTGCAACCAAGCGATTCTGGGCCAGTCTGAGCACTGCGAAATTGATCGAGATTTTCCCCAAATTTCGCAGCCTGATGGCCGAATAAAGGAAACGGGTCTTAACAGGATCTCCTCGATCACCAACAAAACGACAAAACACATCAATATTTATGACAAACACATTAACAGGAAGCTCCTTCATTGGGTTCTCACGTTCAAGCGGCTCACAACCATGCGGACAAGCGGTGAACCCAGCAACTGGCGAAAAACTTGATCCCCAATACATGGGCGCAACTCCGGAAGAGGTCGAAAAAGCTCTATCTTTGGCAACAGACGCATTTCCCGCCTATTCCGCACTGTCTGGTAAGGAACGTGCCGGATTCCTCCGTGCGATCGCAGATAAGATTGACGCACAGGTTGAAGATATCGCTGCACGTGGCCCGTTGGAAACCGCTCTGCCAGAAGGCCGCATGCGTGGCGAAACTGGCCGCACAGTTGGCCAGCTTCGCTTGTTCGCGACGATGATCGAAGAAGGTTCATGGGTGGATGCTAGAATCGAGCACGCTCAGCCAGATCGTCAGCCAATTCCGAAAGTCGATCTTCGCTCCATGCTGCGTCCGCTCGGACCAGTAGCTGTTTTCTGCGCGAGTAACTTTCCTCTCGCGTTCTCCGTTGCCGGTGGCGATACCGCATCCGCTCTTGCAGCCGGTTGCCCAGTGGTCGTGATCGCACATTCGTCCCATCCAGGAATTGCTGAAATCGTTGGTAATGCAGTCGTTGCCGCAGCTAAGGAAACCGGCATGCCAGAGGGTGTGTTCTCGCTTCTTTACGGTGGTGGACGCACCGTCGGTCAAGCCGTAGTGAAGCATCCGGCGATTCAAGCCGTTGGTTTCACTGGGTCACGCGGAGCAGGCACCGCTCTGATGGAAGTCGCCGCAAATCGGCCTCAACCGATTCCGGTTTATGCAGAAATGAGTGCGGTCAATCCGTTGGTGTTTCTCCCGGGCGCTTTGGCGAAAGGTGAGGCAGCATTGGCAGAAGCTTACTTCGGTTCTCTCACACTCGGTGCCGGCCAGTTTTGTACGAACCCTGGTTTGGTCTTCATTCCAGAGGATCAAGGCGATGAGTTTCTCACGACTCTCAAAGGTCTCGTCGAAGGCGGTCAGCCGGCAACTTTGTTGAACGCTGGAATCTGCGACGCCTACGCAAGTGCCGCGAAGCAGTTTGAATCCGCTTCCGGTGTCAGCGTTCTTGCAAAGGCGAGTGCAAAAGCCGGTCACGGCCAAGCGGCTCCGATCGTGTTCACCGTTTCCATCGAAGATTTCATGAAAGACGAAAGCCTGCAGGGTGAGTTGTTTGGTCCAGGTTCTTTAATCGTTCGCGGTAGTCTTGAGAAAATCGAGCAAGCGATCCTCGAGCTCGAGGGTCAGCTCACAGCTTCGTTGCACGCCACCGAAGAGGAACTCGCGGCAAATACCAAATTGGTCCACGCGCTGCAGAAATGTGCGGGTCGTTTAATTTTCAACGGCTTCCCAACTGGAGTAGAAGTCTGCTCAAGCATGGTTCACGGCGGTCCGTTCCCAGCGACTTCGGATGGACGTAGTACATCGGTCGGCACCATGGCGATCTTCCGTTTCTGCCGTCCGGTGGCATGGCAGTCATTCCCGCAAGCAGCGCTTCCAGCAGAGCTTCGGGATGCGAACCCGCTTGGTATCAAACGTCAGGAAGCGTAAATGCGCCGCAGGTTCTGGACTGCTGGGATTCTTATTCCCAGCTTTTCGAGTGGGCGTCGATGATCGGAGCGATTGGTTATTACCTCTCGTTCCGTTTTTTGACATCAATCTTGAGAGCTGTGGAAAAGAACCACAGCAGTCCGAAAGCCTCCGGCGGCGCCACTACAGCCATTTGACCTCAGGTCGCATGGTGACGAATTCGCCGTCGATGCAGAAAGGTTTCCCGTCGAGAGTGACGTTGGAGCCTTTGACGAGCCCGGCGATCAAGTCCCAGTGGAGTGCGCTTTTGTTGACGTTTCCAGTTTCCGGATAACCGGCACCGAAGGCGAGGTGGAAAGAGCCGCCCATTTTCTCATCGTAGAGGATTTGTCCGGTGGGTTTGGAAATCGCACGGTTCGTGCCGAATGCGACTTCGCCGATGAGGCGGGCACCATCGTCTTGGTCGAGCATGGAAATGAGGAAGTCTTCGCCCTCTTCTGCAGAGACTTCAGTAGCTCGGCCATTTTCCATGACGATGCGTGCGTTCCTGACCGCGTGGCCTTGGTAGACGCAGCGCTTGTCGAAGAATACGACGCCGTCCGCGCCGCCGTTTTCGGCAGCGAGGTTGGGGCCGGAATAGACTTCACCATCGGGGAAGTTCTTGCGGCCGGGGCTGGAGAACCACTTCATTCCTGCGATGTTGACCTTGAGGTCGGTCCCGGCGGGAGTCTGGAAGTGGAGTTCGGATCCCTGCTTTAGTTGATCAGCGAGTTCGCATTGCCAACTGTCTAGTTCTTGCCAGAAAGCCACGGGATCTTCTTGGTCGAGCTGGCAGGCGCTGACCACGAAATCACTGTAATCCTTGAGGCTCATGCCCGCGTCCTGAGCGTAGGCGTTGGTTGGGAAAAGAGTCGTGCTCCAGAGTAGGGGTGCGAGGCTTGAGTCGATACTAGGGTCGTCGGCAATTGCGGCGCGTTGGAAAAAGAGTTGTCGCGTCACTTCAATGGATTTGGCGGCACGCTGGGTCGTTTTTGTGTCGAATTTGTCAAGCGCGCGTAGGTTTGTAACAGCATTGATATTGATCGATGCATTCATTAGTTCGGTTTCGTGTTGGATGATGGGGTTGCTCCAATCCAGCTGGTCGCCGTTGGCCAGTTCGTAGAAAGCCTCTCCGAGGAATTCAGGCCGGACATTGACGATCGGCAGGCCACCCGCGCTGAGAACCTTACGGTAAACAGCCTCCAGAAGGGGCTCTCCGGCGGGTTGCGAATTGATGCGGACAATGGTGCCGGGTTCGATTTTTGTCGCATGGTTGACGAGAACTTCGGCCCAGCGATCGAGATGGATTTGCTTCAACATGCCTTTGGCCTAAATTGTCTTGCTACGAATGTCACGCTTTGCCGGAGAAAGCTTTTGGTGGGCGAATTCCCGAGATGAAATTTCCGGTATGAATTGGTCGAGATTTCAGTTAGCTTCTGCATGTAGAAATCGGATTTGAAGCTCTTGGAATGATGATAGATTCCAACGACAACCCGTTTCTCGCTCAGCGCTCAGTTCCAACGAAAATTTTATGAAAGTCAGCATCTTCAACGACGTCATCGGCCCGGTCATGCGGGGTCCATCCAGCTCCCACTGCGCGGCCGCTTTGCGGATTGGTCGTATGGCTTATGAACTGATGAATGAGGATTTTTCTGACGTGCTGGTGGAATTCGATCGGAACGGCTCGCTGCCCACCACGCATGACACTCAGGGTTCCGATATGGGCTTGTTCGGCGGATTGATGGGCTGGGAAGCTTCTGATGAGCGGCTTCCGGGTTCCATGCAGACGCTTAAAGATTCAGGCGTCCGAATTTCAATTGAAACCGTGGACGCGGACGATCCGCATCCGAACACCTACCGGCTGACTTTGCGCAGCGATGCGGAGACTCATACTCTCAGGGCTATTTCTACTGGCGGCGGCATGATGGAAGTGATCGACATCGATGGCTTCACGGTATCGATGTTTGGTGATGTCTTTGAAACTTTGATTTGGTTCGATGGTGACGCGAAGACCGTTGTTGCCGAGCTGGGAAGCCAGTTTGATGCCTACGAGGTGCTGGTGCATGAGAGCGGGAATCGGAAGCTCATTGAGGTTAAGGCGGGTGGATTCGTCAGCGAGGATATCATTTCAAAAATAACTGGTGTGACCTCGGCGAAACGGATTTCTCCTGTTTTACCGGTCACTTCTACCAAGGTTACCGAGGTACCATTCAGCACCTGCCAAGAAATGCTGGAATACGACGGTGCAAAGCAGACTCCACTATGGAAGCTTGCGGTGAATTACGAAATGCAGCGTGGCGGGATCAGCGAGGAAGAGGTCATCGCCAAGATGGTCGAAATCGTTCGCATTGTCCGCCGGTCCATTGCTGAGGGTGTTGCTGGGACGACGTATGACGACAGGGTTCTCGGGCACCAGTGCGGTGAGTTTGATCGAATGATGCGCGCAGGCAAGTTGCTCGATGGTGGGACTCTCAATCTGATGATTCTTTACGTAACCGCTTTGATGGAGGTGAAAAGCTCGATGGGCGTGATCGTCGCCGCTCCAACCGCTGGTGCTTGTGCGGCGCTACCGGGAACCGTGGTTGCAATGGGTGAGTCCATGGGGCTCGACGAAGAGGAGATGGCGAAAGCACTTCTTGCCAGTGGTATTATTGGAGTCTTTATCGCCACGCGCTGGAGTTTTGCTGCTGAGGTTGGCGGTTGTCAGGCGGAGGGCGGTTCGGCCGCGTGTATGGCAGCGGCTGCACTGGTGACCATGGCTGGTGGTTCGCTTAATCAGGCGGTGGCTGCGTCCTCGATGGCTCTGCAGAGCATGATTGGCCTGATTTGTGACCCCATTGCAAACCGCGTTGAGGCACCGTGTCTTGGAAAAAATGTGATGGCTGCGGCTAATGCTCTGAGTTGTGCGAACATGGCGTTGGCGGGTTACGATCAGGTGATTCCACTCGACGAGGTGATCGAAACGGCGAAACAGGTTTCCAAACAAATGCCACGTGAGGTTCGTTGCACGAACCTCGGTGGGTTATCGATCACTCCGACGGCAAAGGCCTTGGAAGAGAAGCTCGCGGCGAAGCGGGCGAGCGCCTGTGGCTCCGGATGTGGGTGTTAGTTTGCTGGTTGGAAGTTTTCATTTTTCAGAGGGAAACTTGGGACGAGTGGGATATCAATCAGCCGAGTCTCTGAGGTCGCCGTAGCGGGATTTTAGGGTCCTTTGGGAAAGAGCCCTGACTTTTGAAATCAGGGTTTGATTCTCTAACGTGAGATGGACATAATCCGCGGTATGTCATCACCGATCCGAATTCTCTGTGCTGGAGCAGGCCATATGGGCCGCTCGCACGCACTTGCTTATCATCGTCTCCCAGGTTTTGAAATCTGTGGGATTGTCACTCGTTCTCCCGAGAGCCGTGCGGCACTCAATAAGGAGCTGGGTGGTGGGTATCAGGAATTTGGAGATTTCGAAGAAGCGCTTAAAGAGACCAAACCCGATGCGGTTTCGATCTCCACGTATCCTGATACGCATGCGTCATTTGCTGAAATGGCGTTTGACGCTGGCTGCCATGTGTTCATCGAAAAGCCACTTGCGGAGAGCGTGGCGGAGGCGGAGCGCATTGTTGCCAAGGCACGCGAGACGAATAAGAAATTGGTGATCGGCTACATTCTCCGGCACCATCCGAGTTGGATCAAATTCATCGATGTCGCGCAGACTCTCGGCAAACCTTTGGTGATGCGCATGAATCTCAACCAGCAATCCTCCGGTGATAACTGGAAGACGCACAAGAATCTGATGTCATCGATTTCCCCAGTGGTTGACTGCGGGGTGCACTACGTGGACGTGATGTGCCAGATGACACGCTCTAAGCCGATTCGTGTTTCCGGAATAGGCGCGCGTTTAAGCAACGAGCTTCCCGAGGGGAAAATTAACTACGGCGCGCTGCAAGTCACTTTCGAAGACGGTTCCGTTGGCTGGTATGAGGCTGGCTGGGGTCCGATGATGAGTGAGGTCGCTTTCTTCGTAAAAGACGTGGTCGGGCCAGATGGTTGTGTCTCGATTGTCGCCGATAAAGCAGCGGCTGAAGGTCAAAGCGCGAACGTCGACGCCCACACACAGACGCAGGCATTGCGTCTCCATCATTCCGAGCTCGGACCGGACGGCAAGTTTACCAAGAAAGACGAAACCATGCGTCTCGACGATGAGCCTGATCACGATGAACTTTGCTTCCGTGAGCAGGAATTTTTCCTCAAAGCGATTACCGAGAATGTCGATCTCTCCGATCACATGGATGATGCGGTTTCTTCGATGCGTATCGTAGAAGCAGCTGACGAAAGCTTCCGCACCGGTAAAACCATCGACCTATAATTTTATGAAACGTATTTTTGATATTCTCGCTATCGCACCATTGTTGTTTAGCACGCTTGCATTTTCCGCAGAGGAATCTGCCATGCGTTCGTTATTCAACGGCAAAGACCTTACCGGATGGAAAGGGGAGGGCTATGTGGTTGAAGACGGAGCAATCGTCTGCACTCCCGAAGGGCGGAATTTGATTACTGAGGAAACATTTTCCAGCTACGCGCTGGAGTTTGAATTCAAGCTGGAGCCGGGGACCAATAACGGTCTTGGCATTCACTACCCGGGAGAGGGCGATGGAGCCTACACTGGCATGGAAATTCAGGTGTTAGATAACACAGCAGAGAAATACAAGGATCTCAAAGACTACCAATTTCACGGTGGAATCTACACTCTTGCCGCAGCAAAAAAGGGTTTCTTGAAACCTGTAGGGGAATGGAATCGTGAGCGTGTGACGGTCAATGGCTCTGAAGTGAAGGTGGAACTCAATGGTGAACTTATTCTCGCTGTGAATCTCGACGAGCTTGCCGAAGCGCATCCCAAGCATGAAGGAGTGAAGCGTCGCTCCGGGCACATTGCTTGGCTTGGGCATGGCGACAAGGTTTCGTATCGAAATATCAACATTGCGGAAATCGCTCCGGCTGTGGATGAAGAGAAGCTTGAGGCCGATGGTTTTAAGCCAATTTTTAACAGCGAAAACCTCGATGGTTGGGAGCATGAGCCGGAAATTATCAATTGGTTTGTCGCGAATGGAATTCTCAATCACACCGGCAAGTCGGGACCAACCAACCATCTATGGACTTCGGACGAGTATGGAGATTTCACCCTGATGCTTGATTGGCGCTGGAGTGGACGCGGAGAACTCAAAGCCCAACCGGTGATTTTACCGGATGGCTCGTTCAAAGAGCGCGTGGAGATCGAGGAACTCGACAGCGGTGTGTTGTTGCGAGGAGAGATGGAGAGCCAAGTGAATCTCTGGAACTGGACGGTCGGTTCCGGTGAGGTTTACGGCTACCGCATTGACCAGAAGATGCCCGCCGAAGTGCGTGCGGGAGTGACTCCTAAAAAGAAGGCTGATGCGCCGCTGGGCCAATGGAATCGCATGAAGATCACCATGAAAGGGGACCGCTTAACGGTGGAGCTGAACGGCGAAACGGTTATCGAAAGTGCCCAACTCCCCGGAGTTCCTGAAAAAGGTCCTGTCGGCCTGCAACATCACGGACAGGCGATTGATTTCGCAAACCTTTGGATCAAGGAACTCTGATTAAATTTTAATTAAACCATTACCGATAAACCACATGACCACTGACTCCAAATTCACTTCCGCCCGCCTATCGGTGATGATGTTCCTCCAGTTTTTCGTTTGGGGAGCTTGGTTCGTGACGCTATATCAAGTTCTGATAGCCAATGATATGGCCGGTATCATCGGTGATTCATACAGTACAGCGCCCGTTGCGGCGATGATTGCGCCGCTTTTCCTCGGGCTGGTTGCGGATAGGTTTTTCCCCTCCGAACGAGTAATGGGTGCTTTGCTGCTGGTGGGAGGTGCTCTCATGTTGTTTGTCCCAAGCGCAGTGGCTGATGGAAACTCAAGCTTGGTCTTCTGGCTCTTCACAGGTCATATGCTCTGCTACATGCCGACTCTGGGTCTCGGAAACACGATCGTCTTCAGTAACCTTCCTCAGGAAGTTTTTCCTAAAGTCCGCGTTTGGGGGACGATTGGCTGGATCGTTGCAGGCTTGGTTGCTGGATTCCTTGGCTGGTCGGCAAGCGTCAATTTATTCTGGATGGCCGGAATCAGCTCAGTTGTGCTGGGTGTTTACAGTTTCACGCTTCCACACACACCAGCCCCTTCTGCAGGACAACCCATTAATATGCGTGGGCTCCTCATGCTGGATGCCTTCAAGATGCTCACGAAACCGTCGTTCTTCGTGTTTATGCTGTGCTCACTGCTGATTTGTATTCCGCTGGGTTATTACTACGCGAATACATCAGGCTTCCTGAGCAACATGGGTTTTGAACAACCTGCTTCCGCCATGAGTGTCGGACAAATGTCCGAAATTATCTTCATGCTTCTGATGCCGTTTTTCTTCCGAAAGCTCGGCGTCAAATGGATGATCCTCATTGGCATGCTCGCGTGGGTGATGCGTTACGTTCTTTTCGCAATGGGTGCGCCGGATCAGGTGGTCTGGATGTTGTTCGCTGGAATAGCGTTACATGGAATCTGTTACGACTTCTTCTTCGTCACCGGTTTTATTTACGCGGATCGGGCGGCGCCGAAGGCGATTCGTGGCCAGGTGCAAAGCATGCTGGTTTTTTTCACCCAGGGAGTGGGCATGTTCATTGGTTTTAAAGTCGCAGCAGCTAAACTCAGCCCTGTGGTTGAATATTCTGGTGAGCTCGGTGGAGAGATCGCGGCCGCGCGAGGTGAGCAGTCCCTGACGTTCGCACAACAACTCGCCAATATGTTTTCGGTCAATATGCCGGATGCGGTAGATCAAGAGCTGCTGACAAAGACTGCTGAATTATGGAAGGCTTATTGGTTGTTACCTGCAGGTATGGCCGGTGCGATTGCGGTTCTGTTCTTCTTTGCTTTCCGTGATAAGACGGTTTCGGAAGAGGAACGGGCTGAGGAAATTTCCTGAGGGAATGCCCAATGCTAGGTGGCAATAACCGTCTTTGATCCAAATTTCTTCTGCGGCTATAAATTGGTCACCGGAGGCCTTTGGACTGCTGCGGTTCTTATTCACAGCTCTGGGGATGGGTGTCGATTATACGGAATTCTTGGTAACGACGATCCGCTGGTGATCATGCCTTAGCGTGAGCGCTGTGAAGGATCACAGCAGCCCAGAGCCTGCGGCGGCATATGTATATCTCAGGGGAATGGTGGGCTTTTATACGTGATGTAAGAGCCTTGAGAGCTATCCTCCTCCGGAATCATCAGGTAGGGCTGGCTTTCGTCCCAGTCTGCTGGTCAGAAGTTTGCGAGATGTGGGCACGAAAAAACACCGCTTGGTGGCCGGTGTTGATAGAAGGAAAGTACGCAGACTGGGATTGACTACGTTCCGTTGCGCTACTCTCCGTCCCTGCGGAATGCGCTTTGCGGATGAGATAATGTTTCGCTAGGGCGAAAAGGGCAGTCAAACCTGGTGCTTTGCAGGAGGTCTCGTCCCAGTCTGCTGGTCAAAAGTTTGCGAGATGTGGGCACGAAAAAACACCGCTTGGTGGCCGGTGTTGATAGAAGGAAAGTACGCAGACTGGGACTCGAACCCAGGACCAATTGGTTAAAAGCCAACTGCTCTACCAACTGAGCTATCTGCGCGTTGGAAAATTGTTTGTCTTCTTTCGAAGACGGGGCGGCAACGTAGTTGACGGCTGCGGAACTTGGCAAGCCCATTTTGGTAAAAAATTCAACTTTTGTTAAAGTCTTTACCATATTCTCGGATCTACGGGGAAAACCTTTAAAACTCGTCCTCTTCAAGCTTTGCACGACGCTCTCTGACAAGTCTCACAACCAGTGCTGTCCAACCCGTTTGATGTGACGCGCCAAGGCCCTCGCCGGTTTCTCCGTGAAAGTATTCGTGAAAGAGGAGGAGACTCTTCCAATTAGGATCATCTGAGTAGCGTTTCGATGCTTCGCTGTCACCGAAGCACGGCCGATATCCTTCCTCATTCTTAGTGAATAGCGAGATCAGGCGGTCGCAAATATCAATCGCGATGTCACGGAGGGTGAATTGCTCACCGGATCCGGTTGGATACTCGATCTTGAAGGAATCTCCATAGAAGTAGTGGTAGCGTTCCAGTGCTTCGATGAGGATGAAGTTGGTCGGGAACCAGATCGGCCCTCGCCAGTTAGAGTTCCCACCGAACATATCAGTTGTTGCCTCACCCGGGGTGTAATTGACCTGATGTGTCTGGCCGCCATGTTCGAATACAAAAGGCTTTTCCTCATGTGCCTTAGATAGCGAGCGGATACCGAAGTTCGACAAGAACTCCTTTGGATCGAGCATGTAAGTCAGGCTCTTGCGGAGTCTATCTTCGGAAGGAATTGCGAGTAGGACACGGCCGGAAGACTTCTGGCCGGGAACCCGGTTCACATTGACGTATTTTAGTAGCTCCGGCTTGTTGACAAGGAACCAGTCCATGCGCTTGCGGAAGCCCGGAAGGGCATCAATCGTCTTTTGCTTGAGGACAGTGACGGCTGAGAGCGGAAGTAGACCTACCAGCGAGCGGATACGCAGCGGGATGGGGTCCTCGTGGTTAATGATGAGCTGGTCGTAATAGAAGTTGTCCTGAGTGTCCCACAGTCCCGTTCCACCGAGGGTGTTAATGGCGTCGCAGATATTGACGAAGTGCTCAAAGAACTTTGAAGCAATGTCCTCGTAAGCGGGTTTGGTAAGGGCTAGTTCCAAGGCCATGGAAAGCATGGTTAGGCAGTAGAATCCCATCCATGCTGTGCCATCTGCCTGGTGGAGATGGCCACCGCCAGGAAGGGAGTGGGATCGGTCGAAAACTCCGATATTATCAAGACCGAGGAAGCCACCGCCAAACACGTGACGACCTTCGACGTCCTTGCGGTTTACCCACCAAGTGAAATTCAAAAGCAGTTTTTGAAAGGCCTTTTCGAGAAAGAGCAGATCGCGCTCTCCTTTCTTATCAGCGATTTTATAGACCCGCCAGACGGACCACGCGTGAACCGGCGGATTGACGTCTGAAAAATTCCATTCGTAAGCAGGCATTTGCCCGTTTGGATGCATGTACCATTCTCGCAGCAGCAGCAGCAGCTGGTGTTTGGTGAAGGCGGAATCAACCGCACAGAAAGGCAGCATGTGAAAAGCGGTATCCCATGCGGCGAACCACGGATACTCCCACTTGTCCGGCATGGAGAGGATATCCTTGGCGTAAAAATGCCTCCAATCGTTATTTCTTCCACTAAGCCGATTCTCCGGTGGTGGTGGCATTTTATGGTCACCTTCGAGCCAGTGATCGACGACGTAGTGGAAGAATTGCTTGGTCCAGAGAAGCCCCGCATAGCCCTGACGGCAGATCATGCGTTCTTCGTCAGAGATCTCTCTAGGAATAATCTCATCATAGAATTCACCCGCCTCATGGATTCGTGCGTCGAAGGTTTCGTGAAATTGATCGAGGCCGTAAATATGGTTATCCTCTTCGCAGGCGTGGAGGCGCGCGATGATGGTGATGCTTTCGCCAGCAGGGACATTGAATAAGTAATGGGCAGCGGCCTTGGTCCCCTTTTTGTGAGGTGAAACAGCTTTCTTCTCCTTATGGATCACATGGCGGTGGAAAGCATCCTTGGTGTAGGGCGAATCATTTTTCGTCGGCCCGAGCGATTCGTGATTGGTTTCATTCTCAGTGAAGAGCCATTTCATCGGCTGCTGCGGTTTGGAGTGGCTTTGAATATGAAATCTGAATTTTCCTAGGGATTCGTGTTCGATGAAGAGGCCTTCTTCGTCCTCTTTGATCGAGGGTTTCACCAGGGGCGCTTCAGCCTCGCAACCCCAGGTCCAGGTATTCCTCAGCCACACGGTCGGTAGTAGGTGAATCGGAGCCTCCTCAGAAGCGTGGTTGGTGACGGTGATTCGCCAGAGAATATCTTGTGAGCTGCGCTTGGCGACTTCCTGGACCACGTCGAAGTATCGGCTATCGTCAAACAGCCCCATATCAGCCAGTTCAAGCTCTGGTCCAATCCTGCCGAGCTTTTCATTTTGAAGGCGTATATTGGTATAGGGAAACTTCTGTTGGGGATATTTATAGAGGGCTTTGGTGTAAGAGTGTGTTGGTGTGGAATCGAGATAGTAATAACACTCTTTGACATCCTCACCGTGATTACCTTCGTGCCCTCCGAGGCCGAACAGACGTTCTTTCAGTATGGAATCTTGGCCATTCCAAAGAGCTGGAGCAAAGCAAAGTCTGCAGCCCCGATCTGACCAACCTTGAAGGCCGTCTTCTCCCCAGCGGTAGGCGCGGCGGCGTGCCTGATCATGTGGGAAGGCTTCCCATGAATTACCGTGATCCGAGTAATCTTCCCGGACCGTTCCCCATTGGCGCTCGCTGAGGTATGGTCCCCAGCGCTTCCAGTTTTTGGCCCGGTCTTTCTCTTCGGAAAGTCTGATCTTCTCTTGGTTCATATGAAATAGCTACGTTAGTAGGTTCAGTAGCACGATACGTGCGCATAGGGAAAGAATTCCCGATAGGGATTTTGGTGTCGGCCAAGTCGCTTGGCTGTCTGGGAAGCGTTTGGTCAGAGCCTTTTTAGTGGGAATATGGAAACGTCGACAGGAGCTGCGCTTATCATTGAAATAGCTGGTGTCGCTGGCTGGCTAAAACCGTTCAGGGGAAACAAGCGGGTAGGGCAGGTAGCTTCATTTAAAATCTCAATCTGGTAGGGGGAGTGATGCACACGCCCGGAGTATAGATGCCCGTTCGAGCCCTCTGAAAATAACGTATAGCGCTCGAGGAGAAACCATTCGAGAGATCCGAATTCAGTGGCTTTTGGAAATTGGGGGCGGTTGTAACGGAATGTTTCAGCTGAATTTGAATCTCCTTTCCTTTGGCTGTGAAATTGAAATTCTGCCGAGGTCATCGAAGAACTCATTTGAGCATGCTGATAGGGGAGGCTGAATAAGTTTCGTGCGATTTCGACCGCGATTGGTTGGTCGCAATCCAACGAAAAAAACCACACTCCGGGATTTCCATTATCGTCGAACACGTAGGTTCTGAGGTTGAGTTCATGAAACCACGATAGCCACGGAATGGGCGGGAGAAACGCCGGTCTAACCCGTTGCATAAGGAATGGGACGATACCCAGCCACGCCTTTCCATCATAAGTATCGAGGTGTAGACCTTTTGGTAATCTCGCAGCGATGGCTTCCGGATCGAAGGCCCAGTGAAAGAAGCCAAGTTCAGACCAGCGTTGACTCATCACGCGCATGCCGTCCGGTCGTTGCTGCTGTAAAAGGCGTTGAGATTCAGTGGGGGGCATGTGGGGAGGATTGCTAGTGCTGAGTGGTTAGTGAAAGGCTGGGGCTTCTCTTTTCACTGCGGTGGCTTGGAGTTAAGAATTTCTTGAAAGGCTGCAGGAATGGGCGGCGAAGCCAGCACCGAATGCGGTAAGCCAGAGGGAGGATGTCTTGGGGTGTGTGCGGAGGCGTTCTTCGAGGGCAAAAAGCACGGAGGGGCTGGACATATTACCGTGTTTGCGGAGGGCTTCCCGAGTTTCGGTAAGATGGAAGCCTGGGATAGCCGCTTCGATTTCCTCGATCACGTCCCGTCCTCCTGAGTGAGCGAGGATTTGTTCGGGTTCGGAGGTAGAGGCGCGCCGTTGATATAGGGTGGATACCGCTTTGGCAGCGAGTTTTGGAACGGACCTATGGAGTTGGTTTTTCAGTTTTCCCTGCGAGTTCACAAAGCGTATTTTCTCACGGTTTTCGGGATCATGGTGAGTATCAAATCCATCGAAACGCAACAGCCCTGAAGGTGTATCTTCCCCACTCAAGATGGCGGCGGCGGCACCATCTCCGAACAGGCATAGGGAGATCAGGACTCCCGGCTCATTATTCAGGTAGAAAGCAGCGGAAGAAATTTCGACTGCGATGACAGCCACTTTGTGGCTGGGATTTACAGCAAGATAGCCTTGGGCTGCTCGGAGGGTCGGGATCGCTGCACCACAGCCAAGACCGACGAGATCTACAAGGTAAGTATCTGGGCGGAGGCCGGCTATTTCTGAAATGTAACTTGATGGGCCGGGGCACAGATAGCCTGTGCATGAACAAACGAAGAGAGCATCGACTTCCTCTGCTCGGATTTTTGATTCTCGGAGAGCTTGCTGAAGGGCTTGATTTGCAAGTGCCGGCGCGGTGGCTTCGTAAGCTTTATTCAGGGCTTCCGCGTCTTTTTTAAAAACGGGAATGAGGTCGGCTTCGGTGAACTGGCGGTTTTCGATTCCAGAGGATTTTTGCGTGAGTATCTTTTCGAGAATTCCCAGCGAACGCGGCTGAAGCTCGTCGATGGAGGGATGTT
>Ga0307934_1001204_pt1 | contig 16534 bp, 13 predicted proteins | sample OrgLakmetageno90_FD_201838 | JGI IMG/M metagenome (GOLD analysis project Ga0307934, IMG submission 201838) | Saline water microbial communities from Organic Lake, Antarctica - #90 | ecosystem: Environmental > Aquatic > Non-marine Saline and Alkaline > Saline | place: Antarctica: Organic Lake... | reverse complement strand
AAACGTTGAAACCGCTCCAAAAATGATCCCAGTCCCCGCCAGTAACAGGAACCTCGCCGAGCTACACCCTGACGGGCTCCGCTTCGGTTCCTGACTGTAAGAAAGGGATTGGAGTTACTATAAGCGAGCACGCCACGATTTTAAAGCAAGGTTTCATCCGAAAAAATATGATACAACCTACTAGGCTGTTGTTTTCGATTATTGCAGGTATTGTAAGGCCGCGGGCAGATCGCGGGTGCCGCAAGCAGCGCCCCTACGAACAAAACTTACATCAAGATCTAATTAATAGAAAAAGTGAAACTCTGGTATCAATTCTGTATTCTGACTACTCTATCTAGGTTCATGAACCCGCGCACAGATGAGAGGTGACGACTTTCCTTACCTAACAGAGTCACGCACCACTCTCACTCGCTCTCCAATCAACCAAAGTCACCTGTGGATAGCGATTATTTCTCCAATAATTCCACGAAAAACGAACTGCAATATCCACTCTGTGCTGTGGAAGTTCTGCATATCCCCAGGCAATACCTGAAACTCCACGGGCTCCACCTACCGAGTCCAAGCGAAAACGCGAATGTCCCTTACCAAATGCTTGCACCGCATCCAGTTGCACACTTTTTAATCCAAAGATTGGCTCGGTATTACCTTGCCCGAATGGATGTAACCGATCCAGTTCTTCCAGTAAACGCTCGTTCAGCTCGGGTAGTTCCAGCCAACTGGAAATCGACACGTTCGCCTCAGGCAAACCATCCGGATAGGCCTTCTCCATACTTTCAATAAAACGTGCGGTAAACTCAGGAACATTTGCGGCCGACATCGAAACACCGGCCGCCATCGGATGCCCTCCCCAGTGGCCCAACAGTTCGCTGCAGTCCTGAAAAATCTCCACCAAATTCACCCCGGAAACACTGCGTCCAGAGCCCTTCGCCAAATCACCTTCCGCGCCCATCACGACACAGGGTTTGTGAAACTGACGACTCACTCGGCTGGCTACGATACCGACAACTCCAGGATGCCAATCCGCTCCAAATAAAACAATGCCAGGCTTATCCGAAAACTCTTTGACGACGCGACGCTCGGCTTCTTCCGTGATCGCACGCTCGATCGTCTGCCGCTCACGATTCATCGCCTCCAACTCCTTTGAGATTTCCATGCACTCCGCGTAGTCATCGCTAAGGAGCAAGCGAATCGGTAAGGCTGCATCAGCTAGTCGTCCACTCGCATTGATTCGCGGTCCGAGCCGAAAAGAAATATCCGAACTGACCATCTCTTTGCTCGAATCGATGCCGCTAACCTCTGCCAGGGCACGCACTCCGACCCGACCATTTGCCCGCAAATGCCGCAATCCATACCAGGAAAGTATCCGATTTTCGTTATGGAGCGGCACTAAATCGGCAATCGTGCCCATCGCAACCAGATCGAGGTAGTCTTTCAACTTGATCGACTCCACACGTGGATCTTCGGCTGCCCGCCTACGCTTCAAAAGACCATGCAACAATTTAAAGACCAGCCCCGCCGTGCATAGATCTCTCCATGCTGCCGATTCTAAATCGTTCACATGTGGGTTCACGAACACGCAATCCTTAGGCGGCATCACCTTTGCTTGGTGATGATCGACAACAATCACATCAACGCCTTGAGCACGTATGTAAGCAATCTCCTCGTGTGCGTTGGTCCCACAGTCCAGAGCGATAAACAAGTCGGGCCTCGCTCCGTCGAATACACGGTCAATCGCATCCTGGCTCAGACCATACCCTTCTTCCAAGCGACGGGGCACACAGTATTTGGGTTCCAGTCCGAGCGTTCGCAGCATACTGACGAGTTGCACCGTGCTCGTGACCCCATCCACATCATAATCTCCGAAGACGACTACCGATTGCTCCCCTTCGATGGCCGCTTCAATCCGAATCACCGCCGCCTCCAGATTCGTGATCGCGAAGGGATTATCGAGTAAAGACAACTTTGGCCGCAGGAATTCCTCAGCTGCCTCCACCGAATTAATTCCCGCGAGCACCAATAACTCAGCAGCTACTTTGGATACACCTAATCGCTCACTCAGTGATTTCGAAAAGTCAGGGTCTGTCTCAGCTGTAATCCAATCCATTAAGCGTGTCGGTAATCAAGTTAACTGAAGTAAAAAACAAAGGAGAGGATTCATGCACAAACCCAATTAGATAGGTTCTCGCACAAAGCCTCTCCTTCGAGGAGAAGATGCTATTCTACTAGCTTTTAGTGCTCTCCCACTCGTAAGACTTCGGAGTAAGTTCGCGTTCCTCAACATGGCGACGATCGCCCTTGTGCCACCAGAAGAATACCGGACTCGCGATAAAGATCGACGAGAAGGTTCCTGTAAGAATACCAATGATGAACACGAATGCGAAATCATTGATCACGCCCGCTCCGAAGATGTAGAGCGAAAGCGCCGCCAAAAGCGTCGTGATACTCGTCAGCACGGTTCGGGAGAAGACTCGGTTGAGTGCCATATTAATAATCGTGCGAAGGTCCGTACCCGGATTGAGCGCTAACTCTTCACGGATTCGGTCGAAGGCAACAATCGTATCATTAATCGAGTAACCAACGATCATCAAAATAGCGGCTAACATCGGTGCCGAAAACTGGCCACTTACGAAAATTCCGAATTCACCACAGATCACGAAGATACCGATCGTCATTAAAACGTCGTGAATTGTCGCGACAACCGCGCCTACACCGTAACCTACTTCAAATCTTAGCGCCACGTAGAGTAGAATTCCACCCAGTGCAGCAACAACCGAAAGCAACGCATTCCACTGAATACTGCTTGAAACCGAAGCTCCGATTTGCGTCACACCCACCTCGGTCAATCCAGCGTCAGGAAATGCCGATTGTAGCCCATCTAAAACGTCACGACTTTGACCAAAAGCTGTTTGGATCTTGAGGACTTCCCCGCCTTCACCGATCAAACTTTGGTAGACAGCATTCACTTCGCCTAATTCAAGCTCAGCGCCTGCTCCGGTAAGTTGATCTAGATCGATCCGCTCCGAGTAAGAAACAGTCATCTCATCTCCACCTGTAAAATCGATTCCAAGAATGTTGTCGTGGTGCACAACCACACTAATAACACCCGCTAAAACGATCAACCAAGAGGCAATAAACGCAGGTTTACGAAACTTGAAAAAGTCGATTTTCTTTTCGGCGAGTAAGCTCAAACCCAGCACCTTGGAAAACCCTGCTCGGAAAACGAGAAAATCAACGAGGAATCGCGTCACGACCAAAGCGCAGAAAATAGAAGCGCAGATACCAATCGCAAGCGTAATACCGAATCCCTTGACCGGACCCGTGCCCAGCCAGATCAGAATCGAAGCGGTGATCAGAGTTGTCACGTTCGCATCCACAATCGTTGAAGTCACTTTATCAAAGGCCGCCACCGTCGCATTTTTAATACTTTTCCCTGAATTCAACTCTTCACGAAGTCGCTCGAAGATCAAAATATTCGCATCCACTCCCATACCGAGCGTGAGCACTAAGGCCGCAACACCGGGAAGCGTCAGTGTCGCACCCAAGCTAGCTAGAACACCCAAAACGATCACCACATTGATCAAAGATGAAATCACCGCAACGATACCACCCGTGAAGTAGTAAAGAATCATAAACCCAACCACAAGAATCGCGCCCCATTCCGCAGCCTGAATCGAACTCTCACGGGTGCCTTCGGCGAGCGTCGGTCCGACCTCATACATCTCGTCGACCCGCAGTTCAACCGCGAGCGGATTATTCAAGACATTCGCCAGATCGATCGCCTCGCGCTGTGAGTAGCTACCCGTTATTTGCGCATTCTTAGAAAGTGTATCTTGAATCGTAGGCGCAGAGTAGAGCTTCCCGTCGAGAACGATCGCTAGGCGATCTCCGACCTGCTTACCAGGCCCCGGAGCCATCTCTGAAGTAACCGAGCGAAAGATCTCCGCTCCGTCATTCGTCATTACTAGATTAATTTGAAAACCGCCAGTCTGGGTCTGAGAGGCAAAGGCATCGTCTATGATCGAGCCATCCGCTTCAGGCAAACGCTTTACGAACATAGACTGCTCGTACACTTCCCCACTAGAACGATCTTCGATCTCCTCGGTCATAACCTCATAACCGATCGGGTAATTCTCAGGAGCCGTGTTAGCAGGCGTCACATTACGATCTGAATAGACTTTACGAAACTCGAGCTTCGCTGGTTTCTTCAGGGAGTCGATCACCTCTGGATTATCCTTCGTCGAGAGACCCGCAATCTGGATTTCAATCGCATCATTTCCGCGTGGGCGAATCACTGGCTCAGCCACACCGAGCCCATTCAAGCGATCTGCCATAATCTCGATCGCATCCTTGAGCTGCTCTTCTTGCTCGAAAGTATTTTTATCTTCAATCGATGCCTCATCGATTTTCAGCGTAAAGCCAACGCCCCCTTTTAGGTCCAAGCCCAACTTCAACTGGCTTTGTGCGGTCTTTAAAATGTGCTTTAACAGGATCTCATTACGCTTCTTAAGGTTCGCAATGTCCTTTACATTAATCTCAGGGAAATACTTCGCATAATTGATGCCTTCAGCCTCACCAAGATCGCGTAGAGCGATAAACAAAGTCGACGACTCACGAGACTCAACACGCGCCTCCGCTCGCTTCATAACCTCAGCAAACTCGTCGGTTTCTGCGGTCGCTTGCTCAACTATAAAGTCCTCAAAAGGACGATCTTTAAGCGGCGTGATACTGGCCACACACCATACTATAATGGCGGCGGTAAGAATGAATTTCCAAAGAATATTACCTGACATAGGAAGGGGCCTCTCCGAGAGGGGGTGAAACAGTTCTAATCGACGAGTTTAGCTTCAATCTTCGTCGCGACAAAGGTCTTACCGAGTTCGATTTTGGTATTATCAGCAATTTTCACAACAAACCGATCGTCTTTCACATTTGTAATGGTGCCATGAACACCACCACTCGTCACGATCTCATCGCCACTTTTTAGTTCACGAAGCATCTTGTCGTGCGCTTTTTGACGTTTCCGCTGTGGCGCAATAATCAAGAACCACATACCCACGAAGAGTAGGATTATCGGTAAAAATTGCTGTAAACCACTCGGGCCTGCCTGTGCGATTAAGAAAAGAGAAGATATTTCTGTCTGTGCCATAACTCTGATAGTTGAAAAACCGCAAAAAGAAAGGGACTCCCCCTCAAATAGCAAGCCTAGTATTTCTTGCGACGAAAGAGCTTACATTCAGAATCAATCAGTCTACGGCGATATCTGTATTTATAGAGCTTGATCCGCAAGCTAGAGATCCTAGTTTTTTTCGAATGCCCGACAGAAAAGTCCTCCTCATTGGCTGGGATGCCGCCGATTGGAATATAGCCCGCCCGCTCATTGAGCAAGGTAAAATGCCTGCACTCAAGCAGCTCATGGATGAAGGCGTCTGGGGCAATCTGGCCACCATCCGTCCAGTCCTCTCTCCCATGCTGTGGACTAGTATCAGCACAGGTAAACGTGCTTGGAAACACGGCATCCATGGTTTCAGTGAGCCCTGCCCCGCAACTGGTGGCATCCGCCCGATTACAAATCTGTCTAAAAAGACCAAGTCGATATGGAATATTTGCAACCAACAAGGCTGGAAAAGCAATGTCATCGGTTGGTGGCCCTCTCACCCGGTCGAGCCGATCAACGGCGTCATGGTCTCCAACCACTACCAGCAAGCGGTCAAAAATCTTGATGACGATTGGCCGATGCGCCCCGGTACCGTCCATCCAAAAGATTTAGAGGAAGCGCTCAAAGAATTTCGCATCCACCCAGCCGAGCTCGAAAACGAACACATCCTCCCCTTCATCCCCCGCGCCGCGGAAATCGACCAGGAAAAGGATAAGCGCATGGAGTCCTGCGCCAAGGTTATCGCCGAGGTCTCTGGCATCCACGCGGCAGCCACTGCTTGTATGCAAATAGAGCCATGGGATTTCATGGGGATCTATTATGACGGCATCGATCATTTTGGCCACGGCTTCATGAAATTCCATCCACCGCGTCAGCCATGGGTGAAAGAGGAAGAGTTCGAACTGTATAAGGATGTCATCGAGGCTGGCTATCGTTATCACGACATGATGCTCGATACCCTCCTAAAACTGGCTGGCGAGGATACCACCGTCATGCTCATCTCCGATCATGGTTTCGAACCGGGAAATCTCCGACCCAAAACACTACCCAACGAACCCGCTGGCCCAGCCGCCGAGCACAGTCCCTACGGCATTTTCTGCCTAAAGGGACCCGGCATCCAAAAAGGCGAACGCATCTACGGAGCCTCGCTACTAGATATCACGCCTACACTCCTCCACCTCTTCGGCCTACCCGTCGGCCGGGATATGGATGGCAAGGTCCTCGTTAACTGTTTCGAAGGCGAGCAAACCGTTGATTTCATCGAGAGCTGGGATGAAGTCGAAGGTAAACACCCCGACGGACGTCACCCCGACGGCGCTCAGCTGGATGCTGCCGAGTCCCGCGAATCCCTCAAACAGCTCATCGACCTCGGTTACATCGACGAGCCAAACCCGGACCAAGGCAAAGCGATCGACGAGACTATACGTGAGCTTCAATACAATCTCGCCCAAGCCTACATGGATGGGGGGCAACATCTGGACGCCGCCAAAATCCTAGAAAAACTCTGGACCCGCTGGCCCGAAGAGGGCCGCTTCGGCACCAAGCTTATGACTTGCTGGTTTGCCCTCGAGGATGCGACTAAAGCCCGCGAAACCTTTGAATTACAAGTTGAGCGCAAAAAAGAAGCTGCAATCAAAGCACAGAAAACACTCAAGGAACTGAAAGAAAAACGCGAGGCCATGGAAGCCGCAGGTAAAAGAGAAGCCGAGGCCAAGGGCGAAACCTACACTCCCGAAGAGCTTAGCCGCGCCGAACAGGCGAAACTACGTCGCCTCGCTGGCCAAGCCGGAACGAATCTACATGCCTTCGCCTTTCTCCATGGCAACGTACTCGCCCTCGAAGGCAAATACGAAGCCGCAATTGAGGCCTACAAAAATGCCGAAGGTGCACAGACCGCCAACCTGCCCAGCTTATTCACAAAAATTGGCGATGCTTACTTCGCATTGAAACAATGGAACGAAGCCGAAAAAGCCTACGCCAAAGTCCTTGAAATCGCCCCGAATAGTCATGAGGCGCGCCTTGGGCTCGCACACATTCACTTTCAGTGCAGCAACTATTTCCAAGCTGCCGGCGAAGCCCTCGCTTCCCTTGAGCTCATTTTCCACAATCCAAAAGCACACTACACCTATGCGCGAGCACTCATCCATCTTGGTAAAATCAAACTGGCCGAGCATAGCTTGCTGACCGCACTCAATCAAAACCGCTACTATCCAGCTGCTCATCTACTGCTCGCCCATCTTTACGAAAAGTTCCTCAAACAGCCAGAACAAGCAGCCCACTTTAAAGAACAGGCCGAGCTCGCCCAAGAAGCCATTGCCAAAAATAAAGCAGGGCTGACCGACGTGGACGTCGCTCTGCCTGATTTCCCGGCAGTCGCTCCGCAGCTCGGTCGACTCAATGACAGCGAGGCGCGGCCACTCATCGTCGTCTCTGGCCTCCCCCGCTCCGGCACCTCACTTATGATGCAGATGCTCGAAGCGGGTGGCATCCCTATCGTTACCGACCAGCAGCGCGAGCCAGATGCATCCAACCCTAAAGGCTATTACGAGGATGACCGCGTCAAAAAACTCGCCAGCAATCGAGAACGCGCTTGGCTACGCGAGGCGCAAGGACAAGCCATTAAAATCGTCGCGCCACTGCTCGCCTTCATCCCTCTAACAATACCACAAAAAATCATCTTCATGGATCGGGAATCCAGCGAAGTCATCCAGTCGCAGCGCACCATGCTGAAGCGCGATGGCAAACAAGGCGCCAGTTCCGAGGACATCTCGCTCGCCCGCGTCTACTCCAGCCACCTCGCTCGGGTCAACCAGTTGCTCACGACCAGAGAGCAATCCGAGCTACTCCCTATTCGCTATCAAGACGCAATCACAGACCCACTCGGCACCGCCCGGAAAGTGGCTGATTTCTTAGGTCTGGACATCGACCCACAGGTCATGGCTACCGTAGTGGATGCAAAACTCTACCGAACCAAGGCATAAGGTTTAAGACAAAAAAAGGCGGACCCGCCTCAGCAAGTCCGCCTCTTAAAATTAATTCCGAAGAGCTCTAAGCCGCGACTTTTCGCGCACGCGTGCGGCGAAGCCCCGCGGCTCCTAACGCCAAAGCACCCAGACCTAGCGCAGTCGATGCCGGTTCGGGCACAGGTGTTGTAATCGAGGCGCCACTGTCTTCATAAGCCCACTGCACCACTTCAACGTTACCAGCAGTTCCGCCCTCAGTTAGGATCACTTCAGCCCAACCATACAGGACAGTGCCACTTGGATTAAATGTAAATCCGATAAAACCACTCTCACCAGCAGTAAAACCAATAGGCAGTCCGATAGCACCATCGTCAACTAGGCTGAAAAAATTACCAGTTTGAAAAGCTAGCCCACTAGTGACTTGCGCAGAATAACCTAGATTAGACATCGCGGGCGTCAGTGGTTCGCCAGTCGACGTCGAGACAAGAGCTCCAACAATACCAAAAGCATTGTTAAAACCCACCAGATCGACCGCATTATATGATGAATCTGAAGTATCGTAATAAGGAATGACTGACAATTCAGGACCACCAGCACCATCGATATCCCAATCAACCGTGTTGGTATTATTATTACCTACAGTAAAACCATTTGTATTACTAATAATCACTGCATTCGCTTGGGAGGCTCCAGCCAAAGCCGCCAAAGAAGCAACGGTCGTTAATTTGTAAGTTTTATTTTTCATAATAGGGGAAATAAGCAAAATTAATAGTATTTAGTCAAGCTCATTAGGAATTAAGGTTATTTCTATTTCTTACCCTTCTTCTTTTTCTTCCGTCCACGTAAAAGCTTCTTCACTTTCTTACGCTGATCTTCCCGCACGATATAGCCGATGCAGTTATCCGCTCCGCAACCACAGGGATGATCCAAGAAGTGCTCCATGTCGTAGCCGTAATCGTAGACCAACTCTTCACCATCCTTGATCACCTTGCGAGCTACGATCCAGATTTCGCCGTCGTAATTGATCGCCTCACAATTCCCATCGCAGGAATGGTTCATGTAGCGCGCTGGATTGGTGCCCCTACGCCCGTCTAAATCCCAGTCGTCATCAAGTTCAAAAATATAAACCAGGCCCGCCCCCGTCTTCCGTGCCTTTTCTTCCCACTCCAGCGCACGTCGCGTCGACTCGTCCTTAGTGATCTTCTCTCCCACGTATTGGATGATGTCGGTGCCCATATCGATATCTGCAGTCGCAAATAAACCACGTTTATGAATCGGTGATGGAGCAACTTTACAGAGACGTTTCGTAGGCATGCAAAAAAGTAAGGTGCAATTAACAGTCCGCGAAAAGCTTTTTATCGGATGACATAAAATCCGGGAAACTTAGGTCAGTGTCAGTCATACTAGCGCTATGCTACAAGCCGTAGCGTCCACGAAGAGGAGAGCTTAACCCTTGAAACGCGTCCTACACAGATCCACTGAAATTGGAATCATGGCAGATAAAATCACTCGTTGGTATAAGAATAGGTTTTAGATGGAATGTAAGGATTGGATTTGAAAATAAAAAAGGTGGCCCACAAGCAGGCCACCTTGAAAAGTAATCATATGCTGTATACTAATCGAATAGTTTATTAAGCAGTCCTTTGTTATTCTGTTCAGGATTTGCTTCTTTCTGATTGGCAGCTTCGACCGTTGAGATTGTAGCGTCTAGTCGATTCAAGGTTTCTAGTCTTTCAGCCTCCGCACGATACTCCTGAATTTTCTGAATGCGCTCCAATTCGTTATCCGGCGTAATATAACCAGGCACTGAACTCGGTGTAATTTCCATACGCTCGATTAGGCGTGGATCAACGATGTCCCGGTAATCGGTGCCGTCTGGATTGAGCGTTTTAGCCGTAATAAATATAACTAGATTGGTCTCTTCCGTGGTTTCTGTATCGCTACGGAACAAGCGCCCAAGGCCAGGAATATCTCCAAGAATAGGAATCCGCGACTGGCCTTTACTATCGGACTTAGAAACCAATCCGCCTAATGCGAGCGTGAACCCGTCTTTGATCATGATTCGTGTTTTAGCCGTTCTCACATCACGGATAGGAAATGCTGTGCCTTCAATAATACGATCCTCACTGGTGGAAGACACTTCAGGAAAGATATCGAGATTGATAAAGCCCGCAGCATTTACAGTCGGGGTCACTTCTAGAGTGATACCGACATCAATCGGATCACCGAGACCGTTGAATTGGCGCTGCCCTGTCTCCGCATTGAAAGTGAAATCTGGTTGTGGAAATTCACGCGTTATTTTGATCTCAGCTTTCTCATTATCCATCGTCACAACGGTGGGGTTTGAGACCAAATTCACGTTGTTACTACTGTTAAGTGCACGAAGAATCGAGGTGAACGACTCTGCGCTAAACACTGCAGTATCGAAGGGATTGTTCGTCAATGTACCAACCGCAGCTCGGGGAACACCAAAACCACTCAAAGCATTTTGTGCTTGGACATCTACCGTTCCACCATTGCCAGACAGTCGATTGGCGAAATCGCCTACCTGAAGTCCAACACCACCATCAGCACCTAATGAAGACCAGTCCAAACCCAGATCCCGACCACCTGATCTGCGAATCTCTACGAATTTAGACTCGATCATTACCTGATCAGTTGCCCGGTCTAGTCGCTCAATGATCTCTTGAATTTGATTCATCCGGGATGGACGCTCTGTAATCACCAGCGAGTTACTGCGGACGTCTACTTGAATACGACCACCGGCAGCAGCATCCACTAAGGGTGCAATCGTCCCTCTAATCTGATCTGCTTGAGAGTAGTTAATAACAAATACTCGAGTATCCACAGGCTCTGTGGAGAGCGCATCGACGCTCTTGATTCGGATAATATTTCGATCTTCAACGTAGGTAAATCCGAGTGGATCGAGCACGACTTCAAAAACCTGCCGCCAAGTAATGTTCCGAAGCTTCAATGATGTGCGCCCCTGTAAGGTATCTGGGATGACTAAATTCAGGTCAAAGAGATCCGCTACATTACGCAGGATTGTTCTCACATCTTCATCAGGGAAATCAACCGAGATAGTTTCTTCTTCACCCATAACGGCCGAACCCTCACCGGATGAAGCATCTGGCATATCGAGGATCACTTCAGCAGAACTCGGGAGTGAGGCACTGACTTCGGGGATCAAGGACTCATCCACATCAAAACTAGCGCCATCAATGGTTGTTTCAGGAATTTCGACGACCATAGGTTCGTCCAAAGCAACTGAATCAGTTGCTGTTTCATTTGTAGTGGGCGATGCCGATAGGTCGGCAGTATTCATGTTCTCAGTTGCCTGTGCGAATAGCCAGATGGGCAATGAAAACAGAGCACTTACTAGTGTTATTTTATTCATAAGTTTATGAGGGTTACGGTGCTATTTGTTATGATTAGTATGATGTATGATATAAATAGGTAATGATTGGTAAAATTTGCTATCGGCTCGTTGATTATTTTGCCATCGGGACCACGAGTGAATCTGTGCCAAGCGTCAGCTTAAATGCATCCACGCTGATGTCTGAAAGTAGAACATTATACGTTCCTTGGCCTTCTAAACCGGGTATTCGGGCAGGAAATGTAGCCCCGGATTTGAGCAAAGCCCCACCTTGTAGCTGCAGATACTGAGACGTGCCACGTGATAAGGTCCCGGTCACCTGCTTGGACATACTAGTAGCCACTGCTTCTAGTATAGCGGCATCGTCATACACAATTTTCACTGCCTGCTTAGGAGCGACCGAAGTCGTGCTGGATACTTCACTAACGACCGCCAATTCATCCTCACTTGTAAACGGGTTTTGCACGGGATCTATACTCGCTTTGAACGCAAGAATCGCTTCATCGGTGGTAGGCTCTAGATAGCGTGCACCGACTTCCAGCACGGTTTTACGGACCGAAGTAGCCACAACGGTAACCTTACTCGCGGGTAGCTTAATTTCCTGGGCCCCCACCGGGAAGAAACAAAATGACAGTCCAAACAAACTGATTGTTGCAGACCTAAAGTATCTAATGACTACACTCATGAGTTTTTCTTAGCTAGTATAGCGATGCGAATCCGAGCCGCACTGCCAGAGATTTTCAATTCTGTCCCTATTGACATTTGAACGCCGAGAATACGAATAAACGGGCTCACCCGTGAGAATTCATTCATCAGCAAAATGATATCCGGATAGCTTCCTTCGACAATAACATCATAACCCATCGTGTCGTAGAGTTCCAACGGCTTACCCCCATTCACTGTTAGCGATGGGACCGAAACTTGCGTTTGGCTGACTCCGTTGATCCGTATTGGAACGATCTCTTCGAGTGTGTAGAAAAAGTTTGTATTGACCGCACGCTGCTCTGAGTCGAACAATCGTGCCCGTATCTTTTCAACCAGCACCTCGACGCCCTCGACATCACCTGCAAGATTAACTGCATTCTTATTGTTCGCGTCAAGTTTGGTCATGCGCGAGGATAGACTCGCCTCTTCGGCTTCCAATTCTGTAGTCAAATCACCTCGCCCAAAAATGTAGATTAGACAAGAAAGTGCCACAAAAGCAGAGATCAGTGCAGTCGGGTAGCGCTTAATGAATCCTAGAATAAGTTCCTTATTCATTTATTTAGCCCCTTTCGCTTCAACTGGCTGCACCAGTATTGTAAGTTGATAAGGGAAAACCCGGGTCAATGGATCCGGCGCTTGGACCGACTCGTCAATATCAACCGAATACCCTTCTGGGTTGAGGAACCCGGCTTTTGAGAGCGCACGCTTGTAGTCATTTAAAATTGTAAGTTCATCCACCGAACCGGAAACGTTTATTCGGAGTCCTAGTGCGCTCTTTTTCTTAGGTAGTGGAAGGACCACTTCATTGATAGACATAGAACGATACACCAAACCCTCCGGAACCGAATTGGATAGATCAACCATAAGAGTATCCAATTCAAAGGGCGTGTTATAGTAACGGTTCATCTCTTGTATGTACTTGGCTGAATCCAAAAAGCGCTCATTCAGTGCGATATTCTTTTTATTCTGCGGCTCTCCTGACTCGGTCTGTTCTTTTAATGTCGAAACCGTGTTTTCTAAAGTGTGCGCGCGATATTCTTTTTGCAGCACCATGAAGATCATGGTGATCGCAACAGTAATCGCCACGCCGTTGATCAGAAAGCCAGTTCGGACGACCTTAATGTCGGGTAAGGTAGCAGGAATCCGATAATTAGGACGCCAATAGGGATGAACCATCTTTCGCTTAGCCATTAGATGCCTCACTTTCTCTAAGGTGGAACTGTGCCATTAAACTAAACACGCTGAACCAACGGCCCGAAAGCCCGCTTAAGTCTGCACTTTCTCCTAGTTTAATCTGCAAGCTTTCCAGCCACAACTCAAAGTCAGGCTTAATCACATCAAGGCCAAGCGCGCGAGACAGTGTTTGCTCGATCCATGAGAGATTTTTCGGAAGCACACTTAATAGGATCTTATCAATCGTCTGCCCAGTCTGAACCTCATAAAACCCGGTGCAGGCTTGAAGCTCCTTCGTGATACGACTCATCAGTTTCGGGCCCATTTCAGCAAAATCGAAAGTATTCGAATAGAATAACTTGCGGGCAGAGGTTTCATCTTTGAGCCCAAGCTCCTTCTGAAGTAAAGGGTAGATGCTATCCAAACCAAACGACACTGGCCGGGTCACTTCAACTTTACCCCGATTCTGTATAAAAATGTTAGCTGAACTTGAGGTCATTTCCAAGCAGAGCAGTGGCGATTGCATTTTCTTGAACTTCGCATAATCACAAAAACCACCTAAGGTAGATATTGAGGCAATGGTCATCTGCTCTGGGTAAATAGCATATGAAAGTAAGCTGTTCTGTATCTTTTGTAGTTCTTCAGCTTTCGCTCCACAGAATAAAAGTTTTTTACTCAAAGACTTCTGCATGTCATAATCAGAACCGTCATTTGCGTCTAAGATCGACAAGACGTTCTTATCAGGATCGATGCTGAACTGTTCCTGTAAAACTTTACGCAGGTGATTCACATCTTTTGCTTTGTTCACCGTATCAGCTTCATAATAGCGAGTAAACCGACTCTCCGGATAGACGCCACAGACTGAAACAAAATAGTCGTTACCCTGAAAATCGACAAATTCCTCCAAAAGAGATTTAACCTCATCTTCATCCTGGCCTTCCTTTAGCGAAATCTCCGTTAAGTCTTCGATCGTAATCGGCAACTTGTATCCAGACGTTTTAGCAGCAAGAATTGAGAATTCAGATACATCTAGAAACAAGCCCTTTGTCTTAGATTTCATAATAGGTTACAGGGAAAGACTACTTGTGACTTTCGCCAAAATAGATGGGGCAGAGAAAAAATAAAACGACATGAATCATTGTTTAGAGTTTTCATCCACATATAATACGAGCAAGGCAAAAACGTCCGTTTAATTCCGCAAAGCCTTTAATTAAAAGATATTTACAAATGGGGGCCTTGCTTCCGCAGTGGGGAAAACTCCGAGCCGTTGATTTCAAATACCAACGCTGAACTAAAACTGACAAAATGATGATTCCCCTAAGATGTGTTGAAGGATCGGCTTCTCGCAGAGAGCCGGTGCCATCTAGCTTCTAAACACGCGCTCCCTTCGGGAAGTCCGCCCACACAGATCCTCTGAAATTGGGATGCTGGCAGATAAAGTCACACGTCGGTATAGTGCGCTTCGCGCTATCCGAGACACCCTACCCACCCCTCAAACAAAAAACGGCTTTCCCGAAGGAAAGCCGTTTTGGAATAATTTGTATCGTAAGCTTCGAAGGAAGCTTACCAAGTACGCTTCTTGTGACGATTCGATTTCAAACGCTTACGGCGCTTGTGGTTGTTCATCTTGAGACGACGTTTCTTCTTTAAGTTACCCATAAAATTTAGTTGTTTGTGTTCAGAGAAAAGTTTTATAGAGGACCACTATTCTCCAGCTGTAAAGCGTTTTATTAAATTCTTCATCCTAGAGTTTGTAATGAATCATACCTATTTGGCCACACAATTTAGCTATAATGGTAAGTTGAGATCCATTCGCTTGAGCATTACTTGAAAGGTCCGCGGTAAAGGCGCATGGATCGAAACCGCCGAATCGTCGACTTCCAAGAAATCAACACTTTCCAAATGAAGCGCCAGGCCATCGTAGACCGATACGTTAAGGCCGGAACCAGCTCCGCGCTTTTTGCTGACAAAATCTCTGAGCAGCGGTGCCTCGACTCCGCCATAGACTTGATCACCGAGAATACTCGCGCCCGACAATGCAAAATGTGCCCTCACCTGATGCGGCCTGAAGAAATGAGTCTTCGCCTCCCACAAGCACCACCCACCCGCAGACTCAGCTATACGCTTAAATAAAGTAAGTGACTTTTTACCCTTCGCGGTCGAGGGAATCATTTTGGGCTTTGTGTTATGGGGCAACAAGGGTGCTGTAGCCTCAAAGCCTTCCTCCAGTTCGCCCAAAAATTTGGGTGCGACAAACAAAAACCGAAAGTGCATCGCCGACGAACCGTATTGATTCCGGAGAAAATCAAGACCTTGCCGGTTCTTTGCAAACAAGCCCACTCCGCTAATTGACGGATCCAAGTAGTAAACCGATCCAAAGATCTCAGCTTCTAGTCTTAATAACTCAGGTTTGCCCGACTTAAGCTGCTCATTTAGCGCAGTATCTAAATTCGGCTGACCAGCGTCCCATGCATATTCCCGCATAGCAACTTCTGCAGGCTTATCCAAAGCAAGCCAATCAGCCCCCCGCCCCAAGATCGGAAGGCGCAACGGCTTAACCCCCAACAAAGGTGGAGGAAATCCTACAAAAGCCCGCTTCGATGGTATACTCAAAAATGTTTTATCTGTTCAGACACAAAATGTCCCCGGAACGACAAGCGTGACCGAGGACACCATTGGGTGGGGTAGAAAAATTTTACGCAGCAAGTAATTGAGCGCAACGTGCTTTGTGGCGGGAAATCTTATTAGCGTGGACCAAGCCTACTTTACCAGCCTTGTCCAAGGCGGAAATGTAGTTGCGCGCTGCCAGTGTCAAAGCATCTTTGTCCTCAGAGGCTGCGGCGGCTTGGACCTTTTTAGCTAAGGTCTTTAAGCGTGTCTTGATTTCACGGTTATGCAGTTCACGAGTCTGTGTCTTGCGAATGTATTTAAGTGCTGATTTTGTGTTAGCCATGTCGAAAAAAATTAAGAAGCGAGAAAGTGTTTAGCTATTTTCATGCTGTCAAGGTGTAAAACCAGAGAAAGTGTCGAACATCGAATCGTATTCTAATACCAATTGGCGAAAGGTTTGACCCAATAGATATGATTCTTGTGGCCTCGGTTCTCGGAACCGGGGCGATACGCATCGACCCCGAAACAGAGTTTCGAGGCCACGGATTGAGC
>Ga0307934_1001201_pt1 | contig 16542 bp, 15 predicted proteins | sample OrgLakmetageno90_FD_201838 | JGI IMG/M metagenome (GOLD analysis project Ga0307934, IMG submission 201838) | Saline water microbial communities from Organic Lake, Antarctica - #90 | ecosystem: Environmental > Aquatic > Non-marine Saline and Alkaline > Saline | place: Antarctica: Organic Lake... | reverse complement strand
GATTACATCGAATTTTTCTACAATCCGAAAAGAAAGCATGGTAATAACAAAATGCTGTCTCCAATCGATTTTGAAAAACAGCAGCTATGGAAGTAGCAAGGTGTCTACTTTTATAGGGGCTATTCAGACGTTGGCTGTGCTGGATAATTCCATTTTTATACTCCCTGTAACTTTTTTCTTTTAGCTTAGGGAGAGATCAAAAATGATGCAAGTTTGATTTTCATATTTTTAATCAGCTTGTGCAAAAAGAAGGCCCAACTTGCGATGCAAGTTGAGCATACCATAAAGAGAAGGCCCAACTTGCGATGCAAGTTGAGCATATCATAAAGAGAAGGCCCAACTTGCGATGCAAGTTGGGCCGGGGGGAAAATCGCCTGCCTAGGTTTGGGTTCGGGTTAGGAAGAGACAGACGAAAACTGTAAAATTACGATTATGCGCTCACGCTTTGGCTTTTACCTGCCTTGGTATCCGCTTTAGCATCCGCCTTGCGGCGCGCTTTTTGATCATAAAGTGCCATATCGGCTTCATTGAAAATCTCATCCGGCTTTTCGCTGCCATCATAGGCACGTATCCCAAGGGAGGCTCGCACGGGGATTTCTTCCCCGTGCCAAGCCAGAGTAAGATGGTTTAAATTCCATGCGAGTTTTTGGGCGCGCCCAGCCGCATCTTGTTTGGTTGTGTTGGTCAAAAGCAAAATGAACTCATCCCCACCAAGACGCGCGGCAACATCCATTGTGCGAATCTGGTTTTCAAGGGTGCGCGCAACAAGGCGCAAACTGGCATCCCCCGCCATGTGGCCATAGGTGTCATTAATCATTTTAAAATTATCAAGATCGATCATAATCAAAAGCCCACCCTTATTCAGGCCACGGCCACAGCGGTCCATCTCGCGCATAAATGTATCAAAAAAGCCGCGACGATTGGTCAGCCCTGTCAGTTCGTCTGTTGATGATAATGTTTCAAGTTCACAAATACGCTGCTCTTGAAGCTTTAGTTTTTCTTCGGCTTGATCGATCATTTTGTGGGCATAGTTCAGCAAAGCAACCGTTGCACCCATCGAGCGTTGCCAGCCGTCTTTTTCATCCGCATGGCTTTGCAACATTGACAGCAGCTTATCTGCTTCGTCTTTTTGATAAGCACGCTCTTGCGCCTGAAAATCAAAATTTGTGCCTTGGTTATTCTTCGCATTCAACATCTCACGAAAAAAATTCCCGACCGCCGTGGCGGGAAGATTCTCAATTTTTTTATGCTCGACAATATTCGCTGTCATATTTCCACCCCTATGGTTTTTGCTCAAACGATGACGTTTTGATTGGAGAGTAACGTCAATCCCTGCCATGCGAAGAATGTGCCAAAACATTAAAGTTACTTATATCAATGCGTTACGGCAAAATTTAAATACTATAAAAATATAATATGCATAGTCAAAAAAGACCGGTCGGCAAAATTTCCGCATACCACGCGGCAAAATTTTCACACTGAGCCGATTCGCCTTGATGCGATGTCACACTATGGTAAGATTAGGAAATTAAAGGATTTTATTAATGCTTCAGCGCCCTATTCTGCTTTCAGCCACCATTTTAATAATTGCCATATCATTTATGATGTTGCCTTTATCATCCTCGACATCAATCGCCGCTGATGTCCAAACAGCCCCGTCCCTTACACCGACCCTTGGGCTTGTGCCACACAAAGCTTTGTATGAAATTAAAATGACCTCGCGTAGCAGCGGCGCGCCAATTGTGAATATCAGCGGTGAAATGTTTTACGAGTGGAAGCCTAGCTGTGATGCGTGGACAACCGACCACCGTTTTAATTTGATGTATGAATATTCCGACAGCGCCCCTTTGCGCATCACCAGCAATTTTTCTACCTATGAAAATTATGACGGTAAAAGCTTTGATTATACATCGCGGCGTATGCGCAATGGTGATCTTTATGAAGAATTGCGTGGGCAAGCCCTTATGAATGATAACAATACAGGTGAGGCCGTTTACTCCCTGCCCGAAGGGCTTGTTTTTAATTTGCAAGACAACACAATGTTCCCGATGGCGCACACGGTTGAGCTTTTGCGCCTGATTGGCCAAGATCGCCGCTTTTTCAGCGCGGTTGTGTTTGATGGTAGCGATGATGAAGGCCCTGTTGAAATCAACACTTTCATTGGCGCGCCTGTCAATGTGATGGGGCAAATTGAAATGAGCCCAGCCATTGACCCGAGCCTGATTAACGTGCCAGCGCACAAAGTGCGGATGGCATTTTTCCCCGTCTTAGAGCCGGATGCAGATGCGGAGTATGAAATGGATATGTTTTTCCATGAAAATGGTGTCATCAGCGATATGCATGTCGAATATCGCGAATTTTCGGTGCGGCAAAGCTTAAAAGCGCTTGAAAAACTGCCTCTTGCAGACTGCCCTGCCGAATAAACCGAGCGCGCACAAATTAAGAAAAGGATTGCCTTATCGGTTCGGCATTTTAATATAATAAGACAAATATTTCGATCTTGTGATCGGGGTTAACACTTTGGCAAACATCACGATGTATAGTGATGGATGAAGATAGAGATAGAGCGTGAGCAAAACCGTTTTAATAGTTGAAGATAACGAACTGAACATGAAATTGTTCCATGACCTTTTGGAGGCGCATGGCTATAGCACTGTGCAAACAAGAAGCGGCAAGGATGTTTTGGAATTGGCGCGGGCCGAAAAGCCTGATCTGATTTTAATGGACATCCAGCTGCCCGAAGTGTCTGGCCTTGATGTCACCAAATGGCTGAAAAGCGATGATGAGCTAAAGCACATCCCTGTGATTGCGGTGACAGCATTCGCCATGAAGGGCGATGAGCAAAAAATCCGTGAAGGCGGATGCGAAGATTATATCTCCAAACCCATTTCCGTGATGCATTTCATAGAAACGATCAATAAATATCTGGCGCCAGAGCCAGCCAATTCCCAGCCCACTCAGAAATAAGGTTTTTACACATGTCAGCACGCATTCTTGTCGTCGATGATATTCTTCCCAATGTAAAGCTGCTCGAAGCCAAGCTTAACAGCGAATATTATGATGTGATTACCGCCACGAGCGGTGAAGAAGCCTTGAAAAAAATTAAAGAAGAAAGCCCTGATCTGGTTTTGCTCGACATCATGATGCCCGGCATGGACGGGTTTGAAGTCTGTCGCCGTATTAAAGAAGATCATGATACGTCTCACATTCCAGTTGTTATGGTCACAGCCCTGACAGATAGCAATGATAAGGTGCGCGGTCTTGAAGTCGGCGCTGATGATTTTTTGAGCAAGCCTGTCAATGATACCGCGCTGATGGCGCGTGTGCGCTCTCTTGTACGCTTGAAGATGACCGTTGATGAATGGCGCGCCCGCGAAAGCACAGCCAGTAATTTGGGCGTAACAGACAAACAGCTAACGGTGATGGACGAGCCGTCCGATAATGCGCGTATCTTAGTGGTTGAGGATCAAGAGTTCGAAGCCGACAAAATTTCAGATACATTGCACCGTGATAATGACAATGTCATCCCCGTTGATAGTGGCATGAACGCCATGGAATATGTCTCCCAGCATGAATTTGATCTATTGATTGTCAGTCTTAATTTAAAAAATGAAGACGGGCTGCGCCTCTGTTCACATTTGCGCTCAAACGAGCGGACGCGGGCTGTTCCTATCTTGATGGTGGCCACGGAAGAGGACATAGATCGCGTTGCCCGCGGCCTTGAAATTGGCGCGCATGACTATATTTTGCGCCCCGTTGACCGCAATGAATTACTGGCGCGCGCCCGTACGCAGGTGCGGCGAAAACGCTTTCAGGAAAGACTGCGCGACACTTACGAAGACAGCTTGTCAATGGCGCTCAAAGATAGTTTGACCGGCCTTTATAACCGTCGCTATTTTGATGCGCACATCACAAAAATGCTCGCAAACCACAAAGAGTCTAAAAAGAATTTGGGCATTTTGTTTTTAGATATCGATCATTTCAAAAGAGTGAATGACGTCCATGGCCATAATGTCGGGGACGAAGTCCTCAAGATTTTTGCCCAGCGTTTGAAAGATAATCTTCGTAGTTTTGACCTTGTTGTTCGCCTTGGCGGCGAAGAATTTGTTGTCATCTTGCCTGACACGTCTGAAAATATGGCGCAATTTATTGCCGAAAGATTACGGATCGCCATTTGTGATGAGCCAATTAAATGCTCCGTCGAAGAAGGCGCTTTAACAATTTCGACCTCCATCGGCGGCGCGATTGTGAAGCCGGGCGAACATAATGTTCAACAAATACTTGATCGCGCAGACCAAGCTTTGTTTGATGCCAAAAACGGCGGCCGTAATTGTGTTGTTTTTGAAAATGTCGGCAACATTACAATCAACAAAAGCGCGCCCGCAAAAGACGCCGCGCCAACGAAAGACAAAGACGATACTGAAGAAAAGACCGCGCCGGAGTAAATCCTCTGCAGCGCTCAAGAGAAATGATGAGATGACCATGACCATGCCAACGAGAAAAATTTTGCTGTCACTTTTCTGTGCCCTTTTTCTGTTCAGCGCCGCTGATCTGCGCGCTGAACCCACGCCGGAGGCGCTGCAAAAAGACGCTTATTTTGAAAACTTCAACCAAACCACGCAATCCTCATACCTAGCCCGCAAGATCTTTGAATGCGCCGAAACTGAAGGGCGTATCAACCGTTTGGGTTGTTTTGATAATCTCTCCGAAGAACTCGGCTTTATCACCCCTGAAGTGGCTCAAATGGAGACCACTATTTTAGAGACATACGGTTTTTGGGAAGTCACAAAAAAACAAAGTGCGGCGGGCGAAGACCTTATCTTTTTAAAAACCGAATCTGTAAAGCCTGTCGTGTCCAATAGCGGCCTTTCCCGCCGCGTGCCGCTTATATTAAAATGTAGCCGCGGGCAGACAGATGTTTATATCGATTGGGGCGCTAAAATACACCCACGAAGCATTTCCGTGTCAAAAATGATGCTTGAATATCAGATGGATATGGATACAGGATTACAAGAAGCATGGGAAATATCACTCGATCAGCGCGCTTTATTTTCTCCAAACCCAATCGCTTTCATCAAACAGCTTCAAGCAAAAAATTCGATTGTGTTCAACATCATCCCTGAATATGAGCAGCCGCAAACCATTATCTTTGAAACGCGCGGCCTCAACGAAGCCCTCAAAATTTTAATACGTGATTGTTACAACAGCTAAGCTTCACCTAAAATAGGTTCTTCAATCGCCCCTTTACTCTATCGGCGGCGTTATCAATGTTTCCTGAAATGCGTTGGTGCAGGCGATAAAGTTTCCATTCAAAAACTTGCGGTCTGCGTGACCATATGTGAACGGTTTGCCTTTTTCGTTGCAAATAACACCGCCAGCCGCGCGCAAAACCGCATCCCCTGCCGCTGTGTCCCACTCGCACGTAGGCCCAAAGCGCGGATATAAATCAGCCTTCCCAGCGGCAATGGCACAAATTTTCAGCGAACTGCCACGGCGTATGACTTTGGCGATTTTATAATCTTCCAGAAAACTGTCCATTTCAGCTGCGCTACCATGACGACGGCTGGCGACAATGGTCATCCCTTCTTTGGGCGCGGGACGCACCTTGATCGGCTTTTCTTTCTGGCTTTCTTCATTCCAGCGCACCGCGCCGCCATCAATTGAGCCTGCATATAAATCACCTAAAAGCGGCGCATAGACAACGCCCATCACAGGTTCTTGCTTATGAATGAGAGCGATATTGACAGTGTAATCGCCGCTGCCACTTATAAACTCTTTCGTACCGTCCAGCGGGTCAACCATCCAAAAATATTCAGCATTTTTCAAATCGGGAATGATACCTGCATCCACCGATTCCTCGCCGATCATCGGCACATCGGGCAAAATGTCTTTGAGCGCCTCTTTAATCACTTTTTCAGCCGCGCGGTCAGCTTCGGTGACAGGGGATCCATCGTTTTTTTTCTCGGCATCCATAAAGCCCGATTCTTCAAAATAATCGAGCGTCTTATCGCCAGCCTCAACCGCCACGCGGCGCACCATGTTGCAAAGAGCAGGTAAATTTTCCAGTAAACGGCTAAACGACAAGAGCTTTATCCTTATTCGCAGCTTGCTTTTCTGCGGGCAAGCGCATTTGTTGTTCGATATAATCAACGATTTGGCGAACACATTCATCAACATCATTATGCTGTGTGTCAACCACAAGTTCGGGGTTTTGCGGCGGCTCGTAAGGCGAGCCAATTCCGGTAAAATCACTAATTTGGCCGTCACGCGCTTTTTTATAAAGTCCTTTAGGGTCGCGCTTTTCGCACGTCGCCAGATCAGCCTTCACATAAATCTCGTGAAACGATTCAGGTGCCGCCCGCCGCGCGCGATCGCGATCATCACGATAAGGCGAAATAAACGCTGTCACAGACACCATGCCCGCCCCCGATAAAAGAGCGGCCACCTCGCCGACACGGCGGATGTTTTCCGCGCGATCTTCCGGCGAAAATCCAAGATCCGCACAAAGCCCGTGGCGCACATTATCGCCATCCAAAACATAGCTATTATATTCTTTTTCAAAAAGCGCTTGCTCAACCTTCATCGCCAAGGTTGATTTGCCCGCCCCTGAAAGCCCCGTCAGCCAAAAAACGCCGCCTTTGTGGCCTTGGCGCTTCACGCGCTCTTGATAGGTCATCAAATGACTCACTTCATAGATATTATCAGCCTTTGGCTTCATCAAGCGGCGCTGATCGGCGTAATCTTCCATACTGATCGTGCCGCCGCCAACAATATCGTAACCATCATAAATCACGAGCCGCCCAAGGCGGAAATTGTCAGTATAGGGATCAATCGGCAATAAATCGCGCGCCCGCATTGTGATTTCAGCCACATCATGACGCTTTAAATGCGCTTGATCGCCCGTAAAATCTAGATTTTCGGTGTTTATCACACGGTCAACCGACTGGATCGTGACCATAGCCTCATGCGTGGCGTAGCGAATTTTGTAACTATTACCGACTTTTAAATCAGCTTGTCCGAGCCAAAAAATATTGGCGCGAAACACGTTTGATAGCATCGGCGGATTTTTCTCGTGACTGGCAATATGGCCGCGCTCGACAAAGATTTTATCATCAAGCGTGATGCCCACCACTTCGCCCGCTTGCGCCTGCACTTTTTTGCCATCCTCAGGCCAGATATTGATCGTTTTCACAATCGCTTTTTCATTACCGGGGGAAAATAACAGCGTGTCGCCTTTGCGCAATGTTCCTGTTTCCACACGCCCCACCAAAATGCGGCTTTCATCATGGCGATAGACATCCTGCACCGCAAAGCGCAAACTGCGCGCAATCGGCGCGGTGGCAATTTCAAAACGATCCAGAGACTCCAAAACCGTTTTACCTTGATACCAGCCCATATTTTCATGACGATCCACAATCATTTCGCCATGGCGTGCCGCCATCGGCACAATATGAAGCGGCGTTATGCCGAGCGCGTTTAAATATTGCACCGTTTCTTTGGCGACCTCTTCAAACCGATCCGCATCGTAATTAACGCTATCCATCTTGTTAATCACCACCATCACTTGGCGCATACCAAGCAATTGAAGCAAATAAGCATGGCGGCGTGTTTGTTCGCGCAGGCCTTCGGCGGCATCGACAACCAAAATCGCAGCGTCTGCGCTCGCCGCCCCCGAAATCATATTTTTCAAAAATTCGCGGTGACCGGGCGCATCAATAATCACATAATCGCGCACCTTTGAAGAAAACCAGATTTGGGTGGTGTCGATGGTCACGGCTTGATCGCGCTCAGCCTGAAACGCATCCAAAACGAACGACCATTCAATCTCTTTTGCGCCGCGTTTTTGGCTGATTTTCTCGATCTCCTCGCGCTTGCCGTCCGGCAGGCTTCCCGTGTCATAAAGTAAACGCCCGATCAGCGTTGATTTACCGTGATCGACATGGCCGACAATCACAACCCGTAATGTTTCTTGTTTATGTGTTTGTGTCATAACGCCGCCTCTCCCATCTACATATAACCGCGCGCACGCAGGGTTTCAAAGCTGTCTTCAGCTTCGTGATCCATGGTGCGGCCAGCGCGTTCAGAGGTTTTTGTGGTTTCCAGCTCTTTGATAATCTCTTCAATATTTGAAGCCTCGCTTGGCACAGGAAAGGTGATGTTTTTCTCGCCCAAAGAGCGATAGCGCTTGCCATTAATGGCAAAGTAGAGCGGCACAACAGGCAGGCTTTCGCGATGTGTATAACGCCAAATGTCAATCTCGCTCCAATGTAGCAAAGGGTGAATACGCACGTGCGTTCCTTTGGGAAATTCTGTTTTATATTGATCCCAAAATTCGGCGGGCTGGTCTTTAAAATCCCAATTTCCATCAAGCGTGCGCGGAGAAAAGACGCGCTCTTTGGCGCGGGTGGATTGCTCGTCACGGCGAATGCCGGCAATCACGCCGTTATAGCCGCCCTCTTTTATGAGCGCGCGCAGCCCTTCGGTTTTGCGGGTTGCGGCGCGCGTTGCCGGCGGCAAGGTTTTGTCCATATTCTCTTCAGGCGGGCAAAGCTGGATTTTGAGCGGAATATCCCAGTCTTTGACCAGCATATCGCGAAATTCATACACCTCAGGCAATTCCATTTCAGTATCAAGCTGCACCACATCAAACGGAATACGCCCAAAAAACGCCTTGCGAATAAGCCACAGCAACACGTTTGAATCCTTACCAATCGACCATAAAAGCGCCAGCGGCTCAATGCGGTTATAGGCCTCACGCAAAATATAAATCGAGCGCGCTTCAAGATCATCGAGATACGGATACATAAAAGACAGCCTCCTTCAAAGCGGCATATGAGAACGAGTATAGTCTAGCACAGCGCCACGAGCAAAAAAACGATCTATTCCGCCGCAACATCTTTTAAGAAATGATCACTTTTGTGGGGGCTGACGGCGGGGCGGCCGATGGAGGTGTAGAAGAAGTTGCGCTCTTGCATGTCGGTGATGCGGTAGATGTTGCGCAAATCGACAATACAAGGTGTTTTTAAAAGCGTTTCGATACGATCCAGATCCATCGCGCGAAACTCGTTCCACTCGGTAATGATCACGAGCGCATCAGCATCTTTTGCAACATCATAGGCGTTTGTTTTCCAGTCCACGGCGGTGATAAATTGTTTGGCTTGCTCCATCGCGGCGGGGTCGTAGGCGGCAATGTCGGCGCCGGCATGCTGGAGGATGGGGATGATATCAAGGGCGGGTGAGTCGCGCACATCATCGGTGTTTGGCTTAAACGCCACGCCCAAAATGCCGATTCGTTTGTTTTCGACACTGCCGCCACAGGCCGCAATGACTTTATCAGCCATCGCTTTGCGGCGATTATTGTTTGAGTCAACCACCGCTTCGACAATGCTTTGGCGCGCGTTCATTTTTTGGCCAGTTTGTGCCAAGGCCAGCGTATCTTTGGGAAAGCATGAGCCGCCATAGCCGGGGCCTGCGTTGAGGAACTTAGGGCTAATACGCCCGTCCAAACCCAGTGTTTTGGCAACAATTTGTACGTCGGCATCCGCTTTTTCGCATAAATCAGCGATTTCGTTGATAAAGGCAATTTTTGTCGCCAAAAACGAATTGGCGGCATATTTGATGATTTCGGCGGTTTCGCGCTTGGTGAAGACAATCGGGGTTTCGTTCAAAAAGAGCGGGCGATAGACTTCACGCATAATTTTTTGCGCGCGCTCTGAACTTGTGCCAATGACAACGCGGTCAGGACGCATAAAATCATTCACCGCCGCCCCTTCACGCAAAAATTCGGGGTTCGAAGCGACATCAAAATCGCCGTTCGGCGCGGTTTCACGCACAATGCGCTCAATTTCGCGCGCTGTGCCGACAGGAACGGTGGATTTGGTGACAATCACAGTATAGCCCTGCATGGTTTCGGCGATTTCTTTGGCGGCCTGATAGACAAAAGACAGATCGGCATGCCCATCCGAGCGGCGCGCGGGCGTTCCCACCCCGATAAACACCACATCAGCTTCCGGCACGGCGTCATTGATATCGGTTGTAAATGTAATTCGTTTTGATTCAATCTGGCGCGCCAGCAAATCCTCTAAACCGGCTTCATAAATCGGAATTTTGCCTTTTTTCAGGCGCTTGATTTTATCGGGGTCTTTATCAAGACACACCACATCATGGCCAAATTTGGCAAAACACGTGCCAGACACCAAGCCAACATACCCTGTTCCAATCATTGCAATCCGCATCTTTAAAATCCTTATCGTTGGCTGTCTCTATGTTCACGTTGCAAGCTAGCGTATTTTCTTTATATTCAAAAGACGTTTTTCACAAATAGATAAGGATTAAACCATGCGCGACAACACCATCGCTCCGCACACATTGGCGCGCTATATGGGCATGTCTGTATCCATTGCTCGGCGCGCGGGTGCCATTTTAATGGATCACTATCAATCCTATGCCCAAGATGCGGCCTCGCTTGATATTGACACCAAAGATGACAACTCGCCTGTAACAGCCGCCGATATGGCTTCTCACGATTATATTATGCGCGCCTTATCCGCTTTTACCCCCGACATCCCGATTTTGTCCGAAGAAAACAAAGAACAGCCCGATATTTCAGGCGGCTTGTTTTGGAGCGTTGATCCGCTGGACGGCACAAAAGGCTTTATCAAACAAAGCGGGCATTTTGCCGTCAAAATCACATTGATGCAAAATTTTGAGCCTGTGATCGGTATTGTCTTTGAGCCTGCTTACAACCAGCTTTATTTCGCCTCGCGCGACAGCGATGCTTATATGATCGGGCCGGACGGGATCACAAGACAAATTCAAGCGCGCAAAGCCGATTTGAGCCAAGGCTTAACAACTTTATTCAACGGCACGCATTACAGCCAAGCCAGTTATGATGCGCTTCGCGATCAGCTTAAAACCCGCGGCCTTGATGTGCCAAACACTGACAAGGCTCAAGGAAGCTGTAAAACCATGTTTTACATGGCGGTCGCCAGAGGAGAGGCCGACATCTACATGAATTGCGGACATAATCCTGATTTGAAAAACGGCAATGGTTATAGCTGGGATTATGGCGCTGATGCGCTTATTTTGCGCAAGGCAGGCGGCGTGATGATTGATGTCACAACCGCGCGCCCACCGACATTTACCCAGCCAACCCAAAACATGAACGCGATGATCGGTCTTGGTGATCGCGCCCTTGGCGAAACGCTTTTTCCAAAGCTGAAGCATAAATAAGATTTCATCACAGGATTTTTATGCGAAATGCGGGTTAAGCCTTTGCATAGCGCTCTTTTTCGTTTAAAACGAAGGTGAATGAAATGATTAACCACAATATAAAGGATAGATTGATGGCCAAAAGTGATAACGCCGCAGCGACAAAAAACGAAAACCAGCCTGAAGGCGGCCTTCCGCTTTTCTACAAAAACCCAGCGCCTTTAGATAAAGAAAAGCACCTTAAAATGGGCTTGGTCAAAGATTTTGGTCTTGATTTCACCAAAAAAGTGAACGCTGTGCCGATCAACATGATCGAAATGCCGCAAATTTGCCATTACTATCCGATCGGCTTTAGCCCCGATGAGAATGCAACGCCTGTTGCCATCGTTGGTTTGCGTGATAATGAAAATCTGTTCGTGAACAAAAAGAACGAATGGGAAAAGAACACATATATTCCCGCCTACATTCGCCGCTATCCGTTCATCTTTTCTGAAATTCCGGGCAATGACCAACTGACACTTTGTGTTGACGTTGAAAACAGCGTTGTGAACGAGAAGAGCGACCAAAAATTCTTCAACGAAGACGGCACGCCAACATCGTTGTCTGAAAACGCGCTTGAATTTTGTAAATCATACCACGCCGCTGCCCAGCAAACGATTGCGTTCAGCAAGGCTTTGGCCGCAAGCGGCCTGCTGGTTGAGCGCCAAGCCGAGATTGGCATTGGCGACGGCAAGAAGATCAACTTTGCGGGCTTCCGCATTATTGACGAGCAAAAATTAGCAGACCTCGATGACAAAACATTTTTGGATTGGCGTCAAAAAGGCTGGTTGCCATTCTTATACGCGCATTTGTTTTCAGGCGCACAATGGCAGCGTTTGACAGGTCTTTTGACCATGAAAATGGCCGACGAAAAATAAGAAAAGTGGCCGCTCTAATAAGGAGCGCATGATTTTATATACAAGTATTATGGAACAAAGCGCATGAAATAATTGCGCTTTGTTTTTTTGAATGATAGACATGCATCTCATCACATAGCGATAAAAATAAGGAGTCAATCAATGGCCAAGGTCGGGGCGCAGCGTGCTGCGGAGCTTACAGGGAAGTCAAAATCAACCATTCAGCGTTCGATGAAAAACGGTAAAATATCGTTTGAACTGGACAGCCACAAAAGACGCGTCATTGATGTCGCCGAGCTTGAGCGTGTGTTTGGTCTTGTGCCGCAAGAATCCGACATGGAACAGCAAAAAAATGTGGAAGCCGAGATTGAAAAAGCAACACAAATGCTGGATATGGAACGCCTCAAGATGCGCGTAAAACTTCTTGAAGAGCAGCTTGATACAGCGCGCGAGTCGATCGAAGATTTAAAAACACAGCGCGACCAATGGCAAAAACAAGCCCAGCAAGTTTTGCTTACGAGCGAATATAGCCAAAAACAGGCTGAAGAACTGAAACAAGAATTAAAAGCCCGCGAGAACCGCGAAATTATGCGCCGCAAACAAATGATGGAACAGCGCACGAAGCGCGCTCAATCAAGCGAACAAACAAAAACACAGGCTCATAATGAAAACCGCGCCCCTTCTGAAAACGATCAGGATCGCGTTTCCAACATCCAAAGCCTTTGGTCACGCTTTAAAGGCGCAGACAAACAAAAAAAGGCCGGATAAGAACGCCTCTCTTCTTTATCTCATAATTTTCAAAAGGCGGTGGCATCATAAAGCGACCGCCTTTTTTTTCAAAAAAACATAAAGAATTGTAAAAGTTTCAGCGTATTTTCGCGTATAATAGATGAGATTATAAAAAAAACAGAGCGCTTATGAAACAAAATACGGACAGATTACAGATAACCTTCCCTTCCCCGTTTTTTAAAAACGCGGCATGTTTGCGTTTGCTTGCCTTAATGGTTTTCATGGGGGCGGCCCTCATGTTTCAAGCCAGCGCGCTGCACGCACAAGACATTTTAGCCCCAGAGCAAGCGCCGCCTGACCCGCAAGAGATCTTCGTGCAATTACCGCTCGAAATTCAGAATGAGATTATTGACGAATCCATTCAGGTGCAGGAATTTTGTGAAGCGCACCCCTCTTATCCGACAATGTATGATTGCTCGTGCATTGCCTTGAAATTCATCGACACGCGCATTTTGGAAGGGCCCGGGCAATCAAACCCCGTAAAAGTGGCGCAGCGCCATGCCGCTTCCTGTAAAGATGCCGCCATTTCAATCAGTCGCGGCTTTCAACTGTGCGCCAATGTCACAGGCTCTATGCAATATGGGCAAGGCGAATATTGCGAGTGTTTTGCGCGCCGCTATGCCATCGTGTTTAGCAATATCGAAAGCACCTCGACTCGCGCTGAGCGCGGCGCTGTTCTACAGGCGCTATCGTATTGTGATAAAGAGACGGGCTTGCCGCGCTAGTCAAATTTGTAATCAAGCACGGAATCCGCGCCTTTTTTAACAATTTCTAATAAAGACTGATGTTCGGGCAAAATTTGCACGGCATAAAAACGCGCCAGTTTTTTGATGTGGTCGGGTGATTCATCATGGTTTGAAGCGCGCGCAATCATAACGCCGCCCGCCACCGTGCCAAACATTTGCTGAAACGGCACACTTACAGCAGCCCCTGCCGCTAAATCCATCTCAAGCATATGCCCCGTTGCGGCGCGCAAATTCGTGATCGCCGCCTGCAATTCCTGCTTCACATCACCCTCAGACATGCCGACAACATCCTGCCAAGCTTCTTTCAGCCATGAATCCATCGCCGCGCCTTTATCTTTCAAAAGCTTTTGAACAAACAAATCCTGCGCCTGCACGCCGTTTGTACCTTCGTAAATTGACAAAATACGGGCATCGCGCACATATTGCGCCGCGCCTGTCTCTTCGACAAACCCCATCCCGCCATGCACCTGCACGCCAAGCGCGGCGGCATCGTTTGCCATGTCGGTGCACCATGCTTTGACAACAGGCGTGAGCAAATTGACTTTGGCTTTGGCCGCCGCATCCCCTTCGCGCGCCTTATCAAGCGCAATGCCTGCCTCATACACCAGCGCGCGGCCTGCGATGATGCGGCTTTGCATCGACATCAACATGCGCTTAACGTCAGCATGCTCGCTAATCGGCACAATTGTACCGCTTTTATCATCAATCAGGCGGCCTTGGGTGCGGTCTTTGGCATATTGCAGCGCATGCTGAAACGCGCGCTCTGCTAGCGCCACGCCTTGTAAGCCCACAGCAAGGCGGGCATTGTTCATCATAATGAACATATTTTTCAGCCCTTCATTCTCTTTGCCGACCAAAAAGCCTGTTGCGCCACCCTTATCGCCATATTGCATGGTGCAGGTTGGGGAGGCGTGAATGCCGAGCTTATGCTCAAGGCCGCTGGCGAAAACATCATTGCGCACGGTAAAATCGCCGTTTTCATCGGGCAGGAATTTGGGCACTAAGAACATCGTAATGCCTTTGACCCCTTCGGGCGCGCCATCAATGCGCGCTAAAACCATGTGGATGATGTTATCCGTCCAGTCATGATCGCCATAGGTGATATAAATTTTCTGGCCGCTTATTTTGTAGCTGCCGTCTGCCTGCTTTTCCGCTTTTGTCTTAAGCGCTGCAAGGTCTGTGCCTGCCTGCGGCTCGGTGAGCTGCATTGTTCCTGTCCACTCACCGCTGACAAGCTTTTCAAGATAGGTGGCTTTTTGCTCATCCGTGCCATATTCCTGCAGCGCTTCAACGCCCGCTTGAGTCAGCATCGGGCAGAGGCCAAACGACATATTCGCCCCTTGCCACATTTCATGCAGGGCAAAATTCAAAACCCACGGCAAGCCCATTCCACCATGCTCTTCTTCAAACGGCACGCTATTCCAGCCATTATCGATAAATTGCTGATAGGCCTCTTTAAAACCTTCGGGGGTGGTCACTTCGCCGTCTTTTAAAGTCGTGCCTTGCTCATCGCCGATTTTATTAAGCGGGGCAAGCACATCAGAAGCCAATTTTGCGGCCTGCTCCAAAATCGCTTCGACGGTTTCCAGATCCAGTTCGCCGTCCTTAAATTTTTGCAAATCCTTCAGACCCACAACATGCTCCAGCAAAAACATCATTTCTGTTACTGGCGGTTTATAATCACTCATAGTGTGGCTCTCCTGTTTTTTTATCGCTTATTTTCACAAAGTATAAGCATTTGGCACGGGCTTTGCGATGCTAAAAATACCAAAAGGGTGACGCTGTGCAGCATAGGCGTTTCCGACGTTTCTAATAACATATGATCAAAGCGGAAAAAGACAATGAATAACAACATCTTAGCATCACTTGAAAAACAAGCTGGCCCTGTGATTACGGATTCCATCCGTCAGGCCAGCATGCAGACAGGTGTTGATTTTTCCTACCTGATGGAAAAAGCTGCCGCCGAGAGCAGTTTCAAAAGCGACATCAAAGCCAAAACCAGCAGCGCGACAGGGCTTTTTCAGTTTATCGAAAGCACATGGATGCAGATGGTGCGCGATCATGGCGACAAATATGGCATGGGCGAGATGGCATCAAAGATCGACCATAAAGGCCGCACAGAAGACCCAGCCTTGCGCAAAGAGATTTTGGAACTGCGCAAAGACCCGCAAAAAGCCGCCTTTATGGCCGCCGAATTTGCAGCCTCCAACAAAGCCCATCTTGAGCGCCATGTCGGCGGCGATATCGGCACGACAGATTTATATTTTGCGCATTTTATGGGCGCGAGCGGGGCGACATCGTTTTTAAACGCGGTTAAAGATAACCCGCTTCAAAGCGCCGCCGCGATTTTCCCCAAAGAAGCCGCCGCCAACAAAAATGTGTTTTTTGATTCAAAAACAGGCACGCCGCGAAGCTTAGCGGGCGTATACGAATTTTTTGACCGCAAATTTAAAGCCGATGACAGCGCACCGCAAAGCCCGCTTAAAGTTCAGACAGCCGCCGCACCCAAGCCGTCGCCCTCGCTTTATAATGAAGCCACATTTGATATCGGCGACAGAATGCAAGATTTGCCTGCCGATCAAATCGTGCGTAAATTCATCACGCATCCCGCGCTGAAAAGCATCCTTAACGACCCTGATTATAGCTGGAGCCGCGTTTTTGCAAGCGCGCCCGATGACATGATAATGAGCCATGCCGAGCTGTTATTCATGGCACAACTCGACTCGCCTTTTTCCATTCAAAACGACCAAAACCGCCGATAGCTAACGATTATCTTTGACATTATGGCGCTGAACAGCTATGGTGTACTTATCTTCTTTGTTATAAAGCATAGCTAAGGAGATAGAAAATGAAAAAAAGAACACATAATACAGACCCCCAAAATATAGATGCGGGTAGTC
>Ga0307934_1001199_pt1 | contig 16568 bp, 23 predicted proteins | sample OrgLakmetageno90_FD_201838 | JGI IMG/M metagenome (GOLD analysis project Ga0307934, IMG submission 201838) | Saline water microbial communities from Organic Lake, Antarctica - #90 | ecosystem: Environmental > Aquatic > Non-marine Saline and Alkaline > Saline | place: Antarctica: Organic Lake... | reverse complement strand
TAAAGGCGACAAAACACGCCACAAAAATAATCACCTTGGTCATTCAATCGCTGCCCCCACCCACCGGGGCCAGCAGACCGCCGAGAATTACAAGAATAAGCACGAAGATCTGCTTTAAAAGCATTCCGTACAAACCATTTCCGCTCATTAAGCGCGTAGAATTTTCTCTTTGTTTATAAATCCTCTCTTTCTCGAAGCTCCAAAACAATCGGTCGTTTTCTGGACGCACTGACTGCGCGCTCAATTTTTCCGTTCTTGTCGTTTTTTCATGATCAACAATCTATGAATAGACAAGGTACGTTTTATGGCCATAGGCTATGCGCGTGTCAGCACCCAAGACCAAAACCTGGACTTCCAAGTTGATGCTTTGGAGAAAACTGAGGCTGAGCAGATCTTCCAGGAAAAGTTTATCGGCACACTTAGAGCGACCCCAGTTGTCGCAGTGCCTCCGTATGCTGCGACAGGGGGATATTCTTGTTGCCTGGAAGCTGGATTGGCTGGCTCGTTCGCTGAAAGACCTCGCTGAAATAGTCCAATAGCTTCATGACATTAAAATCGACTTCAAGTCACTGACGGAATCCATCGACACCACCAGTCCCGGCGGCCGCTTGGTCTTCCATATCTTCGGTGCCTTGGCTAAGTTTGAACACGACCTGATTCCGGAGCGGACGATAACAGGGTTGCAGCCAGCCAGGGCCCCTGGAAGGAAAGGATGCCAAAAACCGGCCATAGAAGACGCTGATTTGAAGAAGGCTTGCAGCCATGCTGTAAGGCCCGAACATCACGAAAAAAAAGCGGCTGAATACTTTGCTGTTAGTCGCACGACGCTGAATGCTTCTGTTCAACGGCTGGCGCAGCCGATGGAGTTAAGCTGAGCACAAATTTTATTTTCTATGCATGATTTTTTCTACTGAGCAACAAGTGAACGGCTCGGTTAAAATGCCAAATAAAGAATCACAAAGCCAAGCGATTACATGGCGGCGCAGGAATAATTAGGCTAGGCTGCTGTTAAATACGAGACTTCATCTCGCATGGTGTATCAGAACAGTGGCATTATAGAAAAAGCGCCTGTTTGCAATATCATCGACATGCGGTATAGCCGCTGATAGGTATCTATGGCAACTCGTCGAGAAATCAAGTCGCAACATGAGAATGCGGTCATCGATGCTGCCCTCCGAGCGCACAACCAAAGGATGGGTACATCTTTCGTAGTTGAATCTCAGCCAGTTCGGCCGGACGCGATATTGGTTGATGGGAAAACTCAAACCTGGATCGAGCATACTGATGCTTTCTATCCCGGATGGGCTGAAGATCTAACGTCTTACGCGGCCTCAGACAAACCTCACAGATCAATGAGGACAGGTCTTCATTCAGATATGGATGAGAAAGTTGCTGACGCTTTCTGCAAAATTGCCCTTAAAAAGTTTGAGCACAAACCATATAGATCCGTGATAGAACAATTCGGCCCAGGTATTCTCGTCGTCGGTCTAGAATCACCCTGGCTTGATGAAGAAACAATAAAAGCAATAAATCGGAGATGGGCAGAGTTGGGCAGCCCCGATCTATCAAGCGTTTTTCGTTGGGTCTATTTGGGTTATCGGTCAGATGGCCGGAATCAGGCTGACCTATGGGCCGGCACCTAGCCAGCACATCTATCCACTCTTTGTAAACGGCCCAATAGAAGATGCGATAGTTTCAGGAAAAGAGCATATAGATAAACTTTGCAATGCAATGCTTTTAAATATTAGATTATTGCTTTCCGCTTAGTCGAGCAAGATTCTTGTGGGTGATATCGAATTAAACTTGAGGATAATAAATAGAGATGAAGTCCTTCGTAGCAGTAATTTCGTTTTTTTTGTTAGCAAATTCAACTATGTCGTTTGCTTGGGGAGTTTTTGATTCCCCGAGTAGCTTTGATGAGTGCATTCTGGAGGCCATGAAAGGAACCACGAGTGACGTGGCAGCTAGGTCAATTCATAGGTCATGTAGAAATAAATTTCCGGTAGCTGAGCCAACATACTTTGAAATTCCACACAAGGCTCGGCAGCAACTGTCAAGTCGAGGTTGGTTTTCGAATGGTATCGCAGGTAGCCAGTTTTTGTAAAGATACATAATGGTTCGGAGTGGAGTTTAAAGGAAGTTGAAGTATCTATAAAAGATAATGAAAGTGGTGACGTAAAAACTTATTCACACTCATGGTCATATTTAATTTCACCAAAAGAAGCCGTAAATTTTTCATTTTCAGTTATAGAAGAGCCTGAGGATGTGAGTTTTTGGATCTCAAACGCAACTGGTGCGCAATAGGAAATGTTTCCTGATAAGTAAGCGGTCCATAAACCCCTTGATTTCCCAATAAATGAATTAGACACAGATGGATGCAGGCATACCTTTAAGGAAAAAATCGAGGGCGACCGAAACCGTCGAAATGCTTTTTTATGTGCCGGCAGGGGGATACTATGACTGTCTTTTCACGCCTTGCGCGGGTTAGCAAGTTTTTTTATGGATCAGCAGTTTTCTTAACGTAGCCAGCAAGTGCAGACCGTTGGTGTATTTGGCAAGGGCCTCATTAGTTGACTTTGTTGTTTTCGAAAAGCAGATTTCTTTGACTATGAGGGGGCGAAGTTGGGAATATTCCTACTCCCCGAAAGCCTGTCGCAACAGATGAAATCTAGTATATCAGGTGAGCTTGCCAACTTAAAAATATCCAAAATATGGAGTAATGATTGATGCTAATCCCAAAAAAATCAATAACTACTGTTTTTCTTGCGTCAATATTATTTTTTTTATCTTTGGCAGTTAAAGCTGAGATAGTTGAGATAAAGGGGAAAATCGATGCATTTTTCCCACGAGGTGAATATTACATAGTTAAAAGTACTGAGCGTGTTACTCACATGGCACACGCCAACAAAAAGGACATGATATTTTATGATATTTATCTTGTCGAAGGTCACGGCGACGAGCCTAGCAAACAATGGGTCAGAAACTTTGTAAAGGGTCAGGAGGCCAGTGTCGTGAGCGGTGCGGCAAATATCATCAATATAACGACCCAGGACTTCAATATTACCGGATCATTCGCATTATCCGGAAGGTACGAGGGAATGCAATATAAGAAGATGTGTAAGCTAATCTTGAATCCGGATGATTACGCAACGTGGTGCGTTTCAGTACTTAGCAAGAACGCTAATACAATTAAAGCTTGGGATAATTTTTTAACCTACGGCGACTCATTCATTTTGAGAAACTAACACCATTTTATAAGCAATTATCCTCATGGCTTACTGTATTTGCCAAAAACACGCTACTGTCAAGTAACTGGGCGGGGGACTGCAAGACACTAATAATGTCCGAGCTTATTCACTGCGCACAATCGCAGTTGCGGTAAACCGACGCCGGTCCGGACAAGATAGTTGTCGCTGCATAGCAGCGCATTGTCCACTTCTCAGTGAACCTGCGAACAGCCAGTTGTTAGGTAGTGGTGTTATTGTGTTATTTCGGATAACAAAGCCACCGTTGCCGGCTTGCAGATGGGAAATCAGTGGGATTCTTAAGTACGAATTCCATGACCAGAGAGTATCGATATGTCCATCAAGAAAGATTATGTTGTTACGTTTTTCCACGTAGATTCGGGAACAAGGGATGTCGGCTACGTCTTGTTGTTAACTGCAAATAAGATGCAGTTAACTTATCAAGATGGCGAAGAGCTTTATACCTACCAAACAACCCCTCTGATGCAGCCAGAGGGGCTTATATCAGGCCTTAAAATTGAACGTGCCGGCGAAAGCGTTGCTGTCCCTGAAAAGCTTCGCGCATTTATTGAAAAATCTCGCATCCCACCAGCTAAAAAGGGCGATATCGTAGCGTTTGAACACGAAGGTGAGAATAGAAAAGGCAGGGTTATCAAGGGCGGCGTCACGGCGCTGGTCAGTCTGAGCGAAACTCACAGCCTCACAATTCCTTCTTCCATGCTGACGCTGGCAGACGCACCAGCCCCAGACAAAGGTTTAGAGGATTGGACGCTCCTTTCCTACAAAGTCGTACCCGGACATGACGACAGCGAGCCGTTTCAGGCGGTTATTGGGTACAAGGGTCAGCCAGTCATTATTGCGGCCAACGATGGGTGGGGCGGTGACTGTACTTTTGATCCGAAAACACAGGAAAATGCTGACGACTTGAAGCGTTTTGAGGAGGCAATGAGCAACTTTGCAAAGCGCGTGGGTCAAACGATCATTGATAATAGTGATCTGTGGGTACATTGGGAGTGGTACCTAAGGCCAACCGGAATCAGCTTCGAGACATACATCTCCAACACGCCCGGGGATGGGTTTTAGTAGCATGGCATGGAACAAAAGGTGGATCATACTGGCAGTGGTTCTAACATCACTGCCGGCATGCTCAGACGTCGGTGGCGACCAGAATGATCTTCTTGGCTCTGACCTCAATGACAATGGTATTAGGGACGATATAGACGAGCACATAAAGGCGCAGTTCGCGAACGGGAAAGAACAGCTGGCCGCGGCGCAATACGCAAAGGCGGGCCAACGGGTCTTTCTGATCTCCGGCACAGCCGAAAGCCAACGCCAACGCTTCGAGGCGCTAAAGGTAATCAACGATCTGACCAGTGCGACAACGTGCATATACAGTGCTTTTGACGGGTCAGGAAACTCTTTGAAACCGGCAGCCGTGTCCCAGGAATTATCCTCGTTAACATTTAATACACGAGATCGAATACGGTCTTACAAGCGATTCAGCGAAGCTCTGGATGGCCAGGCTTGGGGCCTGCCGGATGGAGATGGTTGCGACTGATTGTCCATAGTGCACAGCCAGAATAGCGAATAACAAAAAATGGGGCCTACCGAAGACGGTAAGGCCCCATTTTTATGTCTAAGCGTAATGCCTGCAACCCCACCGTTTACAACACTGATTCTGCTCATATTCCTACTATCGCTTGCTGAATGACCGGCGCATGAGAGCCTTAACAAGTAACAGCAAACAGCAAACAGCAAACAGCAAACAGCAAACAGCAAACAGCAAACCGTGGAGCTAAATATGAGCAAATCAACAGACGCAATTCTTCGTTCGGCGGTCGATAGCCTGACGGAGATTATGGACAGAATGGAAGATCGTGGTGATTTCTATGACGAGGATGGCCACCCGTTTGCGGATGCGTTAGCCCTAAAGATTGAACGGGACAATCTGGCGGGTCTGGCTGACAGCGCGGGGCCGCAAGCCCGTGTTCTTGTCTACGTATTCGGCGGTGTCGCTGACTATTTTAGTGAAGGTGTTGTGGCTGTTGAGGTGTTCGATAACGACAACTACGAAGATGCAACCAGTTTGCCTTCCGCAGAGTTTGAGGGCCTTGCTATGAAATGCTCTGGGCTTGCGGCTTACTATGCAACTGAAAGAGGTGAAGCGTGAATCTTCAGAAGCGCGAAATCGTTCCTATTTTCGGGTTCGCGATCAACGTCCCGGAGTGGTTTCAAGACCGTGAGTTTCTGGAATGGCTGAACAACCCAGACAACTGGGTTTTTACCTGGCACCAGAAAGGCGAACAGGCAGGCGATTGGTCAGATGTTGTTGTTTGTGTCGATCCCGGTCTCAGCGGCGACGGCAGTGAAAGCGATATGCCAAAAGCTATTTGGGACGAGATTGTTGGTTTGTGTGCAAAGCACTTTAGTCCGTCTTCAGGCAGTCACATCCATGTTCGACTGACCAACCTTTGCTAAGGCACGTTCAATGAGAGTTTTAAGCGATTCCGCCGGCGACCTCTTTGGTTTCTCCAGTAACGATTTGGAAATAGGTGTCCAGAAATTCGCCTCAGGCGTCTTGGCACCGGCCATTTGGGAAGGTTATCGCAAGGCGGGAACGCCCATGTGCATATCTGCCAGCGAAGCGAATAATGCAGCTGTGGAACGTGCTTGTCGGTTCGTTCAGGCAGGAGGACAGTTATTGCTGGATTCGGGCGCCTTCGTGTATCGAGACAACCCTGACAATATGCCGTGGGAGCGCATTCTAGCTGTTTACGAAACGGTTACTCAGGCGGCAAGTGCTCGTGTGACCGTGATTCTGCCGGATGTCGTTGGTTCGCAGGAGGGCACGCTCGCCGCGCTGCGGCTTTGGGGCAATAAAGTGATGGCGGCCATAGGTTCAGATCATGAGGCCCTGTTACCGGTACAGAGCGGCCCCAAATCACCGGCGGCGTTCGTGCGAGAAGCGGTTATGTGTCTCGAAAGGTCCATCGGCGGCCTGGCTCTGCCGAGCAACGCTGCGGCTTTTCCAGCGGAGAATATTCGACAACTGGCCGATATGCCCGCCGAAGTCCCACACAGACTGCACTTTCTCGGGATCAGTCGTAATTCACGACGACTTCAGGATCGAGTTTTTCGCTTGAAGGCCGTATGGCCTGATGCCCAAATCTCTTGTGATGCGGTCGAGCATCGTTCGTTAATTGGGGTCAACCGCCCAATAACTGCATCAAGGGCGGCCGCGCTGGCGTCGATGTGGGACGAGGAGCTTAATGTTTGGGATGACACTGAGGATCAGGAGGCGGACACCTTGGTTCTGGCGTCTATGCGGACACGGTTTCCTTACCTGGACGAGGATCAGTTAAGCGCCATGCTGTGTACGCAATTAGGAGGGTGGACGGAGCTTCAATCGAAGCATGAGCGTCATGCAAAGGAAAAAGGCCCCGCGGCTACGACCGAATCGATTTATGCCTACGCTTCAGGTGCTTTGGATGCCAGTTAGAGGGATCGCATAAACCAAGGAACTGGCGCCACGGCTTCCTGAACAGGCTTCCTGCCAAGCATATCCTCACGACCGGACACCCTTCTAATCATGGGCCTTTGGCCATCCACGACTGCTAACACACCACCCTCAATCCGTGCGCCTACCATGTAGGTGCACGCGGGCAGCCGTTCATAGGGTTCAACCAGTGTTTTCCGCCAGGCCTGGATATCCAAAAGAACGGATTCAACACCCGGTAAAAGTCGTACAACGACGCGATCACAGATTCCCAGCCACAACTCTGACTCAATGCCGGCGGCGGTAACGACACCTATCGTATCGCGACTTCCAGCGGCGAAGAGTGTTGCGTAGTAATCGTTGTGCCGCCGGCGGAATTCCATTACTGATCTGTGCCCCTGATGAGGAAACCGTGTTCGCAAAACAATGCGTCAATTGGGGACAATGATACCTGAGCCGCGGTCATCAGGGCTGTTTTATCAAACTTCCGGTGCGCAGTATCGACGAGCTTGCAGATAGATTTTCACTGGTAAATTAAGGGTTCAACCAAACAAACAAAAGGACTGGTCATGGACACGTTCACCCCTCGTTTACCGACTGCCGACGAAGTTGAAACCTACACCGTTGTTGCCATGAGCACCGGGCATTTGACCGTAGAAGACCGTGATGCACTCCAAGAAGCTGCGCATAATATAGAAGAGAACATGGTCATGGCTCGTCCCACAGGCTTTTTTATTAAGCTCTACGATTTGGCCGACAGTGACGACTTCCGCCACGGTCACTCTGAGCACATTAAACGAATCATTCAGTGGAGCAAATCGTTGCGCTTCCAAGGAATCGAGTTTGATTCTGACGCGGGTGAACTGCCCTGCTTTCCGGTTTTTGAATGGTAGCCAGTGGCCAGTTGTAGTTTCAAAAACATGGGTACTTAGAGTGTCCATGCACAGTTTTCCAAGGAGTCACAATGTCCTCTTCAATGCGTTCTTGTTTCGATAGGGCTGTATCGCTTAACGAAATTTGCGATGTCAGGCTTCGTGCAGAGGTTGGTGGGGGCAGCTTTGGGACTGAAAGCTACAAGGCGCTCATTTACCTGGAATTCAAAATGAAGCCTAGCGACGAAACCCCAGATTATTTGTATCTGGCCGTATTTTTGTCGCCGCCGATGGAGTGCGCCCCATACAACTTGGCCTTTGAGTCAGCTGCGCTGCACAGCGATGTAGCAAGTGAGCAGGATCTGATCGCCGCTTTGCACTTCGCAGAGAATCCAGCTTCAGAGTGCGTGTATGCGGACATCGACATGATCGCAGCAGGTCTTGATTACGACCGCAAATTGCGGAGGTTGTCGCCGACCTCCTCGTTTATGAAGGATCGATCCAGCCTGCCGGTTTCATTGCTTAACAGCCGGGATAGGATCGTTGGAGAAATCAATGAGAACCACGATTTCTGGCGTAAAAAATGGGAAGTACGACCGCGTGATGTGGCTTTCCCGGTCACCGGCTGGAGCTTTCAGGGCTGACTTATGAGCAACTTACGAATAAGTGCCCCATTGGTGTTTGCAAACCAAAACGAAACCGGAGGGTGTTCAGTTCGGCTGATCACCTGCATGGCCTCAAATGAGGTTCGGGTTTACAGCCGGGAGTCTGTATCGGACGCCAGCAGGGAGGTGCGCCTGAACCGCTGTCAGATCTTCCACCTGGGCGCAAACGCAGCGCCAAAATACGCTCAATCAAGAATAACGCAGTGGCAGGAGGAAGGATTCGCTCCCCTGAACTCAGCGGGCAGAGCTTTTGATTTGACTACTCAGACGCTGAGCGAGGGCGTCAGTGGGGTTTTGGCTGACATGATGGCTACGTCTCTACCTTTCGCTCGGTTGCCGTGGTGGGCCACTTAAAGGTCGAGCCTGGTTGATGGCGCAATCTGAACTGGCTCAAGAAGTTGTCGCGCCTATACCGGCGAGATAGTTCACAGTCAGCCCCTACCTCGCTCTCGCCGAGGACCATTGACCAATAGAAGGAGGCCAGCCAGTGGCACAGTTAACCCAAGCCAAAAAGTAAATTCACTCACTCTGACCGTTCTCTGGAACTTTAGCTTCACCAGCGATCTCTTTATTCGTTTTTCTCAACGCCGCCAATTCAGCCTCTAGCTTCTCGTTTTGAAGTCGAATTGTCGTGTCATGCCCAGGCTGAATGCGCGTATACCACTGACAGAAGCCCACAACCGACGAAAAAAATCCTACAACAAAAAGGACACCGAAGAACAAGGTACCGTACAAACGGTTTTCAGTGACTATTTTAACTGCTTGCACCATCAATTTGACACGCCCTTCCTTGTTCTCAACCGGCAGTTCCGCTAACTCTAAGTCATATACCGCCGCTGCGTTTTTGAAGATGATGTCATTTGCGTTTTTGTACATATAGATGGTTAGGGTACTTGCGCTGATCATTAGCAGCAGCCCAAACGTGGCTAAAAACTTATAAATATTATCCGTAGGAATTGGGATTCTACTGTCCATGTTATTTCCTTAAAAAGAATGGCTGATAGTCGGAAGCTCTACAGGCGAGTCTGCAATCGTATTTCTTTGCTCAACGTAATATTTCAGATCGTCGGCGGTAATCACGCACACAGGCGAAGTTGGCCAGAACTCTTTTGGTATCGGATTTTCCTTTATTATCAAAACGATTGCAAAGATGCATCTTGGGAAATCAGGTGTTCGCGATAGGCAATAATTGCGGAAGCCTTGCGTAACGCCTCATTCAGACTGGCATCGGTCACATCGCGCAATTGCCAGTAACCAACGGATAGCGTTTTAATCTGACATGGCGCCATGCGCTGGAGAACTTTTAATGAAAAGCTCCACGCAGCAATCCCCGTTTTTGAGCTGATACGCATCATCGGCTGCATTACGACTGACGGAACACCAGTATCTAGCAGGGGATGCTTCACCGGCTTAGCTCGATCTTCTTTTGCCGGGTGTTCACGAAACATAGCTATGGCGTATATCCATGCTTCTCGCAAGCTTTGAAGGAATGAGCCTTCATTTCCGGCGTCCGTTATGGAATCTGTGAAGACACCGTTGCTATGAATGACCCTGACCCGCCACTCACCGCGAGCGCGAAAAACGCTGGTGGGAAGGTAGAGCGTTCGTCCCTCGACCTCTCGCCGGAAAAATTTGATGCACCGATTTTCAAGCCACACTGAATTTTGTGGAACGGTGAGATCCAGGCTTTCCATTCTAAGCGCTAGGGCACTTGCATCGCCGCCGGTCGTTCTAGGTTGCAACGGCCGCGGGACGACGACAAAGGAATCCATGATGGCATGGATATCAAGATCCGGAAGATCCACCGGTGCTTTTCGAATGTGAGCGGGAACATCTCGATATTTATAGGCCGCCTCTGCGTAGACCCCGAGACTTCTCATGTGATTGTAATATCGTCGGACGGCGACTGCCTGGTTCAGCATTTTTTCAAGCTTTTGAGACTGTCCCAGGAGATCGTCCTCCAGACTTTCTTCTTTCAAAGCGCCGACATAAAACGAGCGCATATCGATACTGCCATCCGAGAGCCGAACCATCTGGGCGACAGTCACCACTAGGCGTTTTTTGTTCTGCCGAATGGTTCGACTAAGGGAGATGCCCGTGAAGCCGGTATCAATCAGTGGATCTCGATCAATGCCCGGTGATCGATTCCGTTGATCCACTTCAAACCGAGAAATAACACCCTTCAAATAATCGACAAGTAACTCAAAGGCTCGTTCCAGAGAGGCAATGGGCGAAGGATCATCGTAGACATTTGCCGTTATCAGGCCATTTTCATGAATAACATACAGACGCCAACACTTCCCCGCTGGATTCCTGGAAATACCTCTGGGCACCCAAACCGCTGATTTTGAGGACAGGGGAATCTGCCGAAACGTAACAGGAAAACCATTAACTGAACGTGTTTTCAGTGGTTTAGTGAAGTCCATTTCGCCCATTCTCCTTGGTAGTCTCGCTCAGACGCGAGAGCATTATGCTGCCATGCGCCCTTAAAGGTCGTGTCGAATTTGGCTGAATTGCTTCTCAACCTCGGTTTCGTAGATCCTCCGCCCCTCTGCGTCTTCGACCCATCCCCGCCAGCCATTATTTTCAATGACGGTTACGGACTCTAGTGCGCGACTTCTTAGCATCGGGCTATCGGGGTCGGTGCGGACTTGAGAAAATATATTCGGATTGCCGGCTATGAATTTCGTGAACCACTTTTTGTTGCTTGCCATGTCGTGTGTGACTCCTTAATCGTTAACCCCTATGTTCTCACGGTTTTGCAATCTGCAAGCCTTTCAGTCACGTCCTTGCTATGACACGCACGAAATCCACCCTGCACCCGTGCGTATCCCGCGGAACTGTTTTCTGCACGCCGTTGTAGGTTTGGCGAAGCATGAGAAAGTAAAACACACATTAACAAACGCGTTGGAGTTTCTATGAATACATACCCGGCATTATTTGAGCTTGCAGGTAACTTGGATGACAACTGGATCTCTCGTAAAGGCGTGGACTGGCAGGAGGCTGAAGACCTGATGGCTGAGTTGTCCAAGATGGACGCAGCAGATCGCGGGGAGCTTCAGGCGATTTTGGATTACGCAGACGAAGAAGATGATTGGGACAGCGAAGAAGTCGCCGGCTGGCCAGCACAAATCATGGAGTACCTTGATTGCGGTGATAAACACTACATCTACCGCTCCGACGGTGAAAACTGGGAGGTGGTAGGCGTTCATCCGAGCGGAACGGAAGATTGGGTCGGAACGGTCAGCACAGAAACCGCGGCAGAGGGGTTTATTGGCTTTCTTAACGGCAACGCTAGAGTTTCAGTCAGCGATACGTTGTCCGAGGAAGATTCCGTGGTTTGGGCCGCCAGCCGTATAGTGCGTCATGCGGAGTTGATGACCAGCAAAAGCAAAGCCGTAATGATGGCCGCCAATTACGCCGTGGAGTTTAAAAAGGAAACCGGTAAGGAACTTCATCGCAGCGCTGTCGAGAATGCCCTGATGGCGCAGGCTAGCGCACTAACCGTCGGTTAAGGGGTCACCCTACCTCTCAAGCGCCCCAGTCTCAATGCGCCACCATGATTGGAACAATTCGTCGCCGTCTTCGAGAAAGGTGTGGATCTCATGTCCGCACCAATCTAACTCAATGACATCGAACACCGCTTTCTGCAAGTCAGCATCCAGGCCCCGTAACCCGGTCAAATCCAAGGGCCACTCTTGACCATTATAAAGTCCGAGTAGGAATAGACGGACTTGATGGCACTGGCCGCTATCGCCTTTCGCAACCTCAACGAGCCTTTGAAGCGCTGGGAGCCCTTTTAGCTTACGAGTAGAGGTGAGTCTTTTCTGGGCATCAATGTCCGTAGCCAACTTTAAGGCGAGCTGGCGCCTGCGCTCCTCATTGTTTTCACAGTTATTGTCCGCGTTCGTCATTACGTTTCCTGTTGCAACTTGAAATTCCCAAAAGATTATCACAAGGGGGGTTGTAGATGCTCTGGGGGATGGGATTTTGAATGAACACGCAAATACACACGAGGTATTGATATGAACATCAAGCTAACACAGGAGCAGATTGAAGCGCTGGCCGTGATGGTGTCATTGGGCGAGCAAGACCGGACGAATTATCTCGACAGATACGGCGCTGAAAACGAAGAAACTCCAGAGCAGATTGAAGCCGGCCACAGGCAAGTAGAAGTTGCCCATGATGCGATGGCAGCAATTTTGAAAGCGAAGCCCTCAAGCGATGTTGAAAGCGAACTGCATGGCGATCAAGAGCCGACAGGTCTGATAACCGTCAGCGCAGACTTCCATGTTGGTTCAGGTGACCCGGAAGATCTTCGTGGGCCGATTGAACGAGCCGTTGCTGACCTTCTTGAAGATTCAAGCAATGACGGTGCCTTTTCCATTCCGGGGGCAAGCGCTTCGTTTCTGTCTGCCGAAGTTACGGCGGTGTATGGCCCGGCGGTCGAGTGATTTCTATTGGTTCTCACTGCACTTGTAGATCGCGATTGTAGTGGCAGTCTTACTGTATGCGCAGCTCGCAACGCAACACCGACACGACAATCAGAGGGGTACATCATGGGGTTTTTTAGCTGGAACACTTGCGATTCGGGCATTAGCATTCCAGCCGCCGCGTCAGGTCGTCCTATGAAGCCGGTGTATCTGCTTCAGCCAGGTGGTCTACCGCCGGTTAAGGAGGAGTGTTACGAGGGTCGTGGGCGATTTGGTGTGGTGAATGCCTATGTGTGGCTGGCAAAGGCCAATGCGGAGACGCTGGGCATTGAGTTGTCGGGGTGTGACGACGATGAGATTGCCCAAATTGGAATTCAAATGGAGCTTGGCCATGTCTACAAAGATGTTAATAGCGGTGAGTTATGGCACGTTTTTCACGATTCGCGAGCACTAATAGAGGGTCGCTATTTCAAGGGTAACTTTGCCGAAATTATCCCGGAATTTGGAAAATCTGCGAACCAGCTTGTCGGCGACGGTCGCCTTAAAGAGTTGGCTGTCAGCAAAGTCATAGGGCTGCAATACCCACTGAAGTTTAGCTTCAACCCGGATGCGGTCTATGAAGACCACTTAGGGTCAGACACTTGCTGCTACCAGGGTTACTTCTATGAAGACGGGGCGGAAGGAGAAATCTGATGTCTGTAAATGACGATATGGAGTTGGGCGATTGCTTTAAAATTGCAGCTGATATGACTGTCCCAATCATGGGCATTGTTAGCGACCATTTACAGGGGTTGAAGAATGTAACTTTGGTTCATGGGATTGTGTCGGGGCAAGGCCCTATTGATGGGTTTTGGTTCACACACGCATGGGTTGAAGGTGTAACGGCGGACGGTATTAAGATGGTTATTGATGCCTCCAACGGAAGACCCATTGTTATGCCTCAGGTTCTTTATTATTTGATCGGTCAAATTGATGAGCGGGTTTGTGAGCGCTACCGGCCAGAGACTGCAAAACGAAGGATGATTGAATACGCTCATTACGGGCCTTGGGACGGGGCTCCTGCCTCGCACATTGATCCAACGCTTTCTGAAATTGCAGGTAAAGCTGTTGCGTAAGAGTACCGCACGGACGCGGGATAGGCTTTCGAGCCCCCCTCCTACCCAAGTCTAAACACTGAATTTATTGCTGTCCCCTTTTACCCGCGAAATGCGGGTTTTTTTGGGCGTTGCAGATTAGAAAATCAAGGAGATGATCTACTTAGATTCAACGCCCATACGGAGTTTTTCATTGATGATTACTGTACCCGCTTATGTTCACAGCCTTATTAAGCCCGCCGTAGAGAACTGGTTTGTTCGCCAATGCCAAGACCCATCCTGCCGGATGTTTGTCTTCTACCGACCCACAGACGGCGTAAGCCTGAGCGAATTTCACATCTCTGCGACACGGCCAGGTTCCGAGTGGGAGTACGTGACGGCGGAGGCCGTTCGGACAGATTTAACCATCGTTCAAGTTCAGCGGTGGGTCTACAGCTTATCGCGGTCGCTTCACCTACTCCCGGTGGAGATGGAGTTCGCAGCCTAAGGCTTTAAACACTCTTTCTTTATCTCGATTACCGGGACATACAGATGCCCGGTAATCGACAGCTTTCAGCGCTTGCAGATTCGCATTTTCACGGAGAATGGGATTTAACAGCGAAACATCACACGGAGAATGACTATGAACACCAACCCAGCCGCAATGAGTGACAACCTGCTTGAGCAGACCCTGGTCGCTGCAAACGACGCCTACCGCAACACGGGCACTTCCGTCATGCACGATACGGAATATGACGCGCATATTGCGGAATTAACCCGTCGCAACCCGGTACACCCGTTTCTGACGACCGTGGAGCCAGAAGGTGACTTTGGCTTATCGAAAGTAACTCACGGTATACCAATGTTGAGTACAACCAAGGCTTACACCAACGACGATCTGAGTCGCTGGGTTCGCCGGATTGAAGCCGCCGCAGTGGAGCTTGGGCTGAGCATTCCTGTGCCAATTAAGATAAATGCAAAGCTGGACGGCATGGCCGGGAGATTGGAAAACGGCGTTCTGGCGTCCCGTGGCGACGGCACAAACGGCAATAACATTACCCACATGATTCCCAAAGGCCTGAAGGTGATAGGCAGCGGTGATGGCGAGCTGGTGATGGAGCAAGCCTATTTTGACGATAATCTATCTGAGGAGTTCAAGCATCCCCGGAACGTGGTAACTGGAGCGGTAGGCGCTGATACGCCCCGCCCGGCGGCCAATCAAGCGCTAAGAGATCAGGCGATCCACTTCGTCAGTTACGACACTTTGGAGCCTGTCTATACCGATACGGCCTCACTTGTGGCGGATCTGCCTGCTATTCGAGATCAAATCATTGGTGGTTGTCTCTACCCGACTGACGGGCTTGTTCTTGTCGTCGAAGGAATGGAGCTTCGGTCTTTGCTGGGATCAACTAGCCACTCGCACACTTGGATGCTCGCCTCGAAAACCGCTGGTGAAACTGCCGATGCTTTAGTCACGGGTATTTTGTGGTCTTTAGGTCGCACAGGGCGTTGCACGCCAGTTGTTCAGATTGAATCCGTTTTATTGTCTGGCGCGGTCATTTCAAATATCAGTGGCCACAACGCCGGCACTCTCGAAGCGATGCGCATTGCACCCGGCGCCACGGTGACTATCACTCGCGCTGGGTCAGTGATACCCGCTTTAGTCGCTTGCCAGCCCACGGCTGCTGGTGCGGAACTGCCAACGAATTGCCCTGTGTGTGATAGCAATCTCACACGGCAAAAAGACTTCCTTATATGCGGTAATACAGAATGCAAGGGCCGCCGCCAAGCTCGCGTGAATCACTTTTTTAACATCATAGGAACCATTGATCTTTTCGGGCCGGTAGCTTGTGAGCGATTGGTTGCCGCTGGCGTCCGCACAGTACGTGAGATATTCGCCAAAACCCCGGCGGAGTTTGAGGCGATGGGCTTCGGGCCGGGTCAGGCGCTCAATTTGTTTGCCGAGCTGACAAACGCACGAACCCGTCCGGTAGAAGATTTCCGCGTTCTTGCCGCTATGGGTGTCAGCCATTTGGGGCGGGGCGACAGTAAAAAGCTCTTGAAAATCGTTGCACTAAAAGACATCCCATCCCTTACCAGTGCCGACATAGGCCGTGTTCAGGGTTTCGGTGATCTGACAGCTAACTCAATCGCGGCCGCCCTGCCGTCCATCGCCGACGATCTGCTTTTCCTTGAGCGCACACTAACGGGCATCATCGCAACGCCAACCAAAGGCGACGCGCCGACCGACACACCCATCAGCGGCAAATTCATCGTTTTTACCGGGACTATGGTGCAAGGGTCTCGTTCAGACATGGTAAAAAACGCAGAAGCTCTGGGCGCAACCAGTCAAAGCAGCGTGAATAAGAAGACAATGTATCTCGTCGCAGGTGAAAACGTTGGCGAATCGAAGCTGACCAAAGCAAAACAGCTGGGCACCACGATCTTGTCAGAGTCGGACTACTTGGCTCTGATCGGTGCAGGCGCTTAATTCAAAATCCAGTTGGATGTTTCACCGTAAAGCTCGGGAGCAGGCTCGGGCTTTACGCCATTTGCAGATAGAAAACGTGGGGTATGTTGGAAGAACAAAGTCAGTTAACAGCAAGGAACATTCCATGAACGAAAATCAGCGACTCCAAGCAGTGACAGAACTCCGTGATATGGGCTACGCCGTCGCCTTGTATAGCGCAGAGGAGCTTCAGGGTGTCGATCCACGGGAGGTCGAAAATGCCATGTCCGTTTCAGCGAGTGCGGCTATAGATGATTTGAAGTCTGACTTGGAGA